>Ga0209211_10003723_pt1 | contig 24485 bp, 22 predicted proteins | sample RifGroA2_FD_183992 | JGI IMG/M metagenome (GOLD analysis project Ga0209211, IMG submission 183992) | Groundwater microbial communities from Rifle, Colorado, USA - Groundwater A2 (SPAdes) (version 2) | ecosystem: Environmental > Aquatic > Deep subsurface > Groundwater | place: Rifle, Colorado...
TATGATGAAAGATTTGATTGTTTGGATGCTTTTGTAAAGTTTTATAATGAAGAAAGAATACATCAAGGAATAAATTATCAAAAACCTATAGATAGATACAAGTGTGCCATTAATGCGTCTTAGCACAGTTAATACTAGGTTAATACCTTGCCAATAATCTTTCTTTAATGTCCCGTTAATACATCGTTATATGAAACAAATAGAGATTATCTCTTGGTTGAAAAGTGGAAAAAACAGGATGAAAATATTTGTCAACTTGAATGAACATACTATCCCTTCAGAAATAGTTGGAAAAATGTTTGAAAGAAGTGGAAGAAAGGCAATACCTGACTACATTATTATTTCTAGAGTTTTAAGAGAACTTAGAGACAAAAAACTAATAAGATTAATGGTTAAAGAAAAAACAAAAGTAGGCAGGCTTTACGAATTAACAAAGATTGGTAAATTGATTAAGAAAAAACTTAAACTATAGAAATTGTCCCCCTGATACTTGTTCAAAATGTAACGCTAACGCTCAAAAAATGGAAACCCTCCTCTTTAATCTGCTTCGCAGAAATCTAATAATTATCACGTCGGCAAAAACTACGGCACCTATCTGATTCTTAGGCAGTAAGAAAACTTCTCCGCTTTTTTTCTGCGGAAAAAAATGCTCGACCCCGTTGCACTCTCGCTACGCTCGGGTCGGCTAACAGGAATTCCAATGTTAGCCGAAATTACCACCACAAAACCTTTAAATATTTGGGCAGTTTTTATCTCTCAATATGAAACAAGCAGAACTCATAAAATACTTGGCAGAAATAATTCTAAACACAAAAAGACACCATCCTATACGTGTAGGAATTGACGGTGTTGATGCCTCAGGCAAAACAACTTTAGCAAATTTGCTCGCAGATTATCTCAAATCTCAAAACGTAGATATTATTCGAGCTTCAATCGACGGTTTTCATAATCCAAAATCAATTCGTTATAAAAAAGGTCGTAATTCACCCGAAGGCTATTACAAAGATTCATTTAATAATCAAGCTATCATAGATAATCTGCTCGCTCCTCTCGGAGAAAACGAAAATTTGCAGTATAAAAAAGCAATTTTTGATTTCAAAACTGATAGTGAAGTTGTTTTGCCAGTCGAAACAGCAAACAAAGATTCAATCTTGATAATGGATGGTGTCTTTTTGTTTCGTCCAGAATTGGCAGATTATTGGGATCTAAAAATATTCATTGAGGCAGATTTCAAAATCACTGTTTCAAGAGCCACAAAGAGGGACGGTTATTATCTTGGTTCTGAACAAGAGATTCTTGATAAATACAATCAGCGTTATGTTCCCGGACAACAACTTTACTTTCATGAAGCTCATCCACAAGAAACAGCGGATATCATTATCGAAAACAGTGATTTTGAAAATCCAGTAATAACGAAAGAGATAAAAACTGCCCATTAAAATAGCGGTTTTTGTGGTGGCAACTCTCGCCAGCCCTTCGGGACGCTGCGCTCTGGCTCGGGCTTCGCCTCGGCTAACACAGATTAGCCAAAATTTTTCACCCAAAAACAGAAAGAGATTATTATTAAAACCTCGCTTCTTCCATCAACATCTTCAACGCTTTCACAGCTGCGCCACAATAATCATCTGTTTTCTGGTCAAGATATGCGTAGTTTATTCCCGAGCTTGAATTGATCCGATGAATACTTAAATCACATCCAGCTCTTTTTAATGTTTGAATCACTTCTTTGGCACTGCCGCCTTGTGCACCAACACCAGGTATAAGCAATGGTATCTCTTTGCCAGACTCAACAAAATATCTGCTTATCTGCTCTAACTCCTGCAAAGATGTTGCGCCGACAACTGCGCAGACACCTGGCTTATACCATTCAATTAATTTTTGTGCAACTTTCATATATAATGGCTGGTTATCAATGCCATCAATATTTACAGAAGAATTGACAAATAGATTTTGAAAATCCCTAGCGCCTTTATTAGAAGTTCTTACAAGAACATAAACACCTTTGCCTTTCTCACAATATTCTATAAATGGCAAAACTGAATCATTACCCATATACGGCGCGATAGTTACTGCATCAGCTTTCCAAACATCAAACATTGCTTTAGCGTAAGCTTTGCTTGTTTTTCCAATATCGCCTCTTTTTGCGTCTAAGATAAATGGAATGTTAAGTATTTTACATTCTTTAATTATTTGTTCTAATGCTTTTAATCCTTCAAAGCCATATTGTTCATAGAATGCAATGTTTGGCTTAACTATGGCAGGAACAACCTGAGAATCTACAAACGCATTAAGCATGTTAATATAAAATTTAGCAATTGCCTTGCCAGGTTCGTTTTGTTTGTTTTCAAATTCTTTGCAGCCTGTGCTTGGTAATTTATCTAACTCTGGGTCTAAACCAACACAGATAATATTTCCTACTTTTTCTGCTCTTGATGTTAAAGATTCACTGTAATTCATGATTTCACCCCTGATTGTTTTTTATTATTTGTTTTTGTTCGTTATTGGCATGTCCAACACGTTCACTAAGATGTTTTTTTAGTTTAAATTTGAAATGTTTATGTAATGTTTAAAAAAACGTAAAAACTTATTCATGAGACGGTGGACTTCGTCCTTGGAACGAGTTGTGAGCTAAATAATATATTATTGGTGGTAAAAACACTTAATCAACGCCTAAATCCTTACCAATTTAATAATTTAACACCATATTTCTGGAACTCCTGCTCAACCTGCTGAACTATTCCTGCAGCTGGCTGATATTTTTCTCTGGCAAAAGGCAATAAACGAAGCGCATTACCGATTGCATAGTAAGGTACTTGATTTTGATGCATCACATCTTCTACAGACCTGCCATGCTCATCTTTTTCCATTCGGTTTACCAAACCAACTGCGCCGACAATATTAACCTTTGCTTCTCTTAATTGTTTTACAGCAGATAATAAAGAACCACCAGTTGTAGTCACATCTTCCAGCACTAAAACTTTGTCGCCTTCCTTTACATTGCCAATGAAATATTTATCTTTAGCTACACCATGTTCTTTTGGCTTGCCTCTGCCGATAATTATTTTTTGAGCAGGATTAGACAAACCTAATTTATAATTCACAACAACTGCGAGTTTAGAAGCGCCTTCAGGGACACCATACACATAATCAAACTCTAAGTCTTCCTGCTTTGCAAAACTTATCACATAATCAGCAAGCTTGTCCAAGTTCTCAAAAGTATTAGAAAGCGTTCTGCAGTTTGCATACCAATAACTTTGTCTTCCTGATTTTAAAATTATTGGGGTTTCAAAAAAACCAACAACATTATTATCAATCAAAAATTTGTTAAACGCTTCTTCATCAAACATGTTCTCATCCTCCTGTTCACTCATATATCACTTCTTTTCCTTTATGTTCTGTAATTATTTTAGGTATTCTGTTGTCGTCAAATATAACATTGCCGTTAACAATCGTCATCACTGGACATCCTTTTAATTTTCTGCCATTAAAAGGCGACCATTTGCATTTTGTAAATAACTCCTCATTTTTTATAACTTTTTCTATGTTCAAGTCTACAATAACAAGATCTGCGTCATAGCCTTCTTTAATTTTGCCTTTGTTTGTTATGCCAAATATTCTGGCAGGATTTTCACAGCATAATTCCTGAACTTTTTTTAATGTGATTAATTTTTTATTGGCTGCATCTAATAATAATGGCAGCATAGTTTCAACACCAGGCACACCATAAGGAAATTCAAATTTTAATTTCTCTTCGATTGTATGCGGCGCATGGTCAGAGCCAATAGTATCGACAATACCATCGTTAACTGCATCGAGCAATGCCTTTTGGTCATAAGATGAGGTTAATTCAGGCTTCATTTTAGTAAAGCTGTCTTTATCATCATATTTTGTCAGGAATAAATGATGCGGTGTGACCTCGACAAAAATATTGAAACCATTGTTTGATGAAATTTTATTAATTTTAAGCAGGGTTTTTTCTTTTTTAATGTAATCTATCTCTTCTTTTGTGCTGATATGGCAAAGATAAACTGGTCTATCTGAGTTTTTCGCAAGTTTTATCGCTAATTTTACCTTCTCGCCTTCGGCATGGACAGAAATCAGTTTAGAACTCATGAAAATATCTTTCAATAGTTTCTCGTCGTCAATCTTCATATTGCCTGTAGAAAGATTCATAAAGATTTTTGTGGAGGCGACATTGTTTAATTGGGTGGCTTTTTTTATTTCTTCAATGTTGTTAATTGCGCTTCCGAAATGAAATCCAAAATTAACCAAACACGTTTCTTCTGCCAATCTTCTTTTCTCCTTTAAATATTTTAGAGTTAATGTCGGCGGTTTTGTGTTCGGCATGTCGAGAACAGTTGTAATGCCCCCTGCTGCTGCTGCCATGCTTCCTGTAAAAAAATCTTCTTTATGGGTTAAACCGGGCTCGCGAAAATGAACATGCGAATCTATTAACCCAGGAAATACAATCTTATCCTTGCAGTCAATTATTATTGTCTTTTCTTTTTTATTAAGAATGTTTTCATTAATCTGTGCTTCTGGCTTGATTTTTGCATTTATTTGGTGAATTTTTCCATTTTTGATTAGAATGTTTGTTGAAATCAGATTTCCTTCCTCGTCTAGAATTTTACAATTTTTTAATAAAATGGATTTCATGAATTAACCACCACTATTAATAATTATTAATCGCATTTACATGTTCCAAATTCTTTTAATTGGGTTAATTGTTGAGCATTAAACACGGGACCATCTAAACAAACAAGCTGATTATTTATTGCGCATTTTCCGCAAACACCAAAACCACATGACATCATTCTTTCCAAGCTTGCTTCGCAAGGGATATTATGTTTGGCGCACAAGTCTGCTACTTGTTTCATCATTATTTCAGGTCCACAGGTATAAACGAAATCAAATTTTTCTTTTAAAAGGATCTCCTCAAATAACTGTGTTGTAAATGCTTTTCTGCCTTCACTACCGTCGTCAGTGCACAAACAAAGATGATCATTGCATATATTCTGCTTGAATACTAAACCCTCCTTGTTTTTTGCGCCATAAATAAGCTTTACATTATTATCTTTTATTAATTGGTTATATAATAAACACAAAGCTGCCATGCCTATGCCGCCGGCAATTATGCAAACATTCTTATTTTTGACAGGAGTAAATCCTTTGCCGTAAGGTCCTCTGTAACCTAACCACATCCCTTTTTTTAGATTGAATAATGCAGACGTGAAAACACCGCGCTTAACTGCAGTAAATGAAAATAAATGTTTTTCAACATTAACAACTGCGAAAGGTTTTTCTTCTATGTTGGGCAGCCACACAAAGATAAACTGCCCTGGAAGAATATTTAAACTGCCCCCAAGTGAGATTGTAATGACGTCGTTGTTATGTTTTATAATATCTACTATCTGGACTGTTTTAGGTATATCGGTTCTTTGAATAATTGTCATTTTATTTGTAACTTCTAACTTTTAACTGACTCATTTATGCGCAGCTCCAATCACTTGTTTAATATTAGTATAACCATTAAGTATCATCCATTCTTCCATTTCTTTGGCAATTTTATTAAATATTTCTGGACCGCGGTAATAAACGCCAGTGCCAACGCCGACAAGAGACGCACCTGCCATTAACATTTCAATTGCATCTTTTCCAGAAGTTATGCCGCCTGTACCAATAATAGGGATATCAACGGTTTCATAAATATCATACACATTTTTTAGCGCGACTGGAAAAATTCCTTTACCGCTTACACCGCCAAACCTGTTGCTAAGTATTGGGGTTTTCACGTCAATATTAATTCTCATTCCTGCTAAAGTATTTATTGCAGTTATTGCATCTGCGCCTGCTTCCTCGACTGCTTTTGCTATAATTTTTATGTCAGTAACATTTGGGCTTAGTTTAATAATTACTGAAATATTAGTGTTGTTTTTTACAGCGCTTGTAACCTTTGATGCTGATTCTGGGTTAGAACTGAAAGATACGCCAAACTCTTCTTTGACATTTGGGCATGATATGTTTGCTTCTATAAAATCTGGCTTGGCCTCTGAAATCTGTTTTGCCATCTCGCCGAATTCTTCTATTGTTCCTGCAAAAATGCTAGCAATAATCGGCACATTGAGCTTTTTCGCATCTTTTACTAATTTTATTGCCTCGCCTATGCCGCCATTGCTTAATCCGACTGCATTAAGAAATCCATGGTCGTCGTTAAACATGACAGGATTCTTGTGGCCTTTCCGCTCTTTCAAAGAAAAAGATTTTGTTGTTATGCCGCCAACACCTTTTGTTTCAAGTGTCTGAAAATATTCTGCATTAATGCCGAGAATTCCTGAGGCTAAAATTAACGGATTTCGGAAATTTGTACCTAAAAATGTTGTGTTTAACATGGGATTATTTTTAACAGTTACATTAGCAATTTAATTTCTTCTTTAACAGTTGTTCTCTCACAATAATTACATTTAATTTTTAAAGGCTCTTCACTAACAATCTTAAATTTTGTCTGAACTGATTCAACATTAGTTATACAATTAGGATTATTGCATTTGACAATACCTACTATTTCCTGAGGCACTTTAAGTTTTACTTTTTTAACAGCTTGATAATCTGTGATAGTGGAATAAGTAACATTCGGCGCAACAACAACGATTCTATTGACTTCTTTTTCACTCAAAATCTTACCGCTGATTTTTATCATGCCTTTCTTGCCCATTTTTGTGCTGGTAAGGTTTGTTGCTGCTGAAATAACCCTACCATGCTGCTCAAGATTAAGGAGATTAATTATTTTAAAGCAAAGATCCGGCGGTATATGATCTAAAACAGTGCCCTCTTTAATCTTGCCTAACTTCATCTGTTGATATTCATCATTTATTTCTTGTTTTGATTCTTGTGCCAAATTTGCATCATTTAATTCTTGGGCTAGGTTTTTATTGGATTTGTGATTAAATAAATTTTCTTTGAAGATATTTTCACTGCTCATTTGACACACCCCAAAAGCAAGGCAATTATTGCCATTCTGACTGGAATCCCATAATGCGCCTGATTAAAATAATATGCATGCGGTTCAATATCAACTTCTTCGGAGATTTCATTGACCCTCGGCAGAGGATGCATGATTTTCATATTTGGTTTAGCTGTTTCTAAAAGTTTTTTGTTTAAGATAAACACATTTTTGACTTTTTCATATTCCTGCAAATCAGGAAACCTTTCTTTTTGTATTCGAGTCATGTAAAGAATATCTACTTTACCAATAACATCCTGCATATTGTCAACAATATGATAATTAATATTACTCTTTTGCAAATCTTCAATGATATAATTCGGCATTTGAAGCTGCTCAGGCGCGACAAAATACATTTCAGCATTGAACATTGCCATTGCAGCAGCCAAGCTATGAACTGTTCTGCCGTATTTTAAATCTCCCACCATTGCTATTTTTAAGTTTTCAAGTTTGCCCTGTGATTGTTTAATTGTATAAAGGTCAAGCAGCATTTGAGTAGGATGCTGGTTCGAGCCATCGCCACCATTGATTATAGGAATTTTAGAAGCCTCTGCGGCTAATCTTGCTGAACCGTCAACCTTATGGCGCATAACCACTATATCTGCATATCCTTCGACAATTTTTATTGTGTCATATAAAGATTCGCCTTTGGATCTTGAAGTTGATTCTTCTCCAGAGAAACCTATCACTGAACCACCCATTCTTTTCATCGAGGTTTCAAAACTCAATCGTGTCCTTGTGCTTGGCTCAAAGAATAAGGTTGCCAAAATCTTTCCTTTACAAAGCTCTGAGCAGTCTTTTTTATTCATTTCTTCAGCTGTCTTCAGGATGTAAAGTATTTCCTCTTTTGTAAAATCACTGATAGATATAATATCTTTTTTTTTAAGCATTTAAATCACCATTGGATTTGTGTTTGTTTTCGTCTGTTGAACAATATATAAAGAAATGACTTAAAAAAGCAGATAAGTACAGCAGAGAACAAGCAATGGGTTCTTTTATTGGTAGCATCTTAAAAACTAAAGTCAGAATGAAATGATTTATATGTTTTATTATTATGGAAAAGATATAATTAAATTATTAGTATTTGTTTAGTAATGTGGCGCAGCCATGTTCATTATGATAAAACTAAAGCGGGTAGGTCGTTTGTAGTCAGCTGTTTTTTATGTTTTTCCGTTTACGACTAACGACAAACAGTTTAATTGATAAACAGTTATTCTTTTTCATGAGACGGTGGCTGCGCCCACAAACTGATTGGGAGCTTAATAACTTGTTATAAATGGAAAAAAGTGGCTAAGAAACAGAACTCAGCTAAACAAGTACAATTATTGTAAAAACAAGATTAATGGAGGAAGTAAATAATTATTGAAAAATGTAAAAAGTGGTTAAAAAATCAAAATACCTTGTTGTTATTGCTGAGTTGTACAAAAACTTTTAATAACATATAACAAAATAGATTAAATATTAATAGATAAGAGTATATAAAACGTTAATTCAGGATTAAAAAAGGTGAGCTAATGGGTTGGTTTTCAAAGAAAAAAGGATTAGATACACCACCATCATTAGATGCACCGCCACCTATCAGTTCTGAGGATAAACAAAGCTTTGGGTTAAGCGAGCCAGATATTCCACCAATTCATTCTATGTCTGACATGAAACAAAAAGAGTTCAGAATGAAAGAATTTAAAATTGGCTCTGATGAGGAAGTGCCATTGCCACCTTCAGAATTAAAAGAAGAAAAGGATGCGTTTCCTGAATTTCCTAGTTTTCCAGACCTGCCTAAAGAATTCCCTGAAAATATTAAACAGGAAAAAAAGTATAAAGAAATGCAGTTTGTACAGGAGGAAGAAACACCGCCTGAAATAGTTTCAAGACTGCCTTTTGAGCATTATTCTCAAAAAGATTTTCCAAGCGAAGATGAAATCAAAGAAATATTAAAGCCTAACATTCCGGATTTTGACAGGCTACTTAAACAAGACACTAAACAAAAACCGAAAAGAATTTCTTCATTTATTACACTTACTCAATATAAGATGATAATGCTGCAGGTTATGCAGATGAATGATTTGGTTGAAACACAGATTGATACTGTAACTAGACTGGGAAATATTCAGGAAGAGAAAAACGGAAGATATAATAAATTCCAAAGTGATTTAGAAGGTGTTTACAATCAGTTTACAAAATTAGACGAGCTTATTTTCGGAAAAAACGAGGTTGGTTAAAATGGGTATTGTAAGTGATAATTCAATGTTTATTAAAATGGAGACTTATAAGGAAGCATTGGCAGCAATAGATCTTATCAAAGGCAAGATTGACGACGCAAAAAAAAGTTTGATTAGAATAAATGACCTGAAAAAAGAAGAAGAGGTTGAAATGGAGATTTGGAGAAAGATGGTTAATGACGTCGAAGTAAAACTGCAGAGAGTTGACCAAACATTGGTTAATGCCGGACATAAGTAAGAGATATACATATAGAGCAATTAATTTTCATACAAATTAAAAAAATAAGAGAAACTAGAGGAAAAATGACACAATATTTTATCGAAGTTTATCCGCAGGATAAATTAAGGATAGAACTGCTTACTGCACAGAAAGGATTAGTTGATTGTATGAAAAGATGCGAGATATTTAAAAGAGTAAGAGAAGAAAAAGTAAAAGAAACAGCTAACTTAAAAGCTAAATTAAAAGAAGTCATTGTCCTGTTTAATACATTTAAAGAGCAAATGCCAAAATTAAAGATTAAGATTGAAGAGAAAGAAATTCCCAGAAAAGAAAAACCTAAGTCACTTTATGATTATTCTAAGCAGTTGCAGGAACTTGAAAAAAGCATAGTTGATATAGAAAACAGGCTGAAAGGATTGGGGAATTAGTTCTGTTTTGCTGAGATTTTTATTCTTAGAATACTTTTATTTTGTTTTAAGTCAGTTCTTGGGACGCAGTCCACCGTCTCATGAATAATTAGTAGTTATTTGTTCTTCGTTTTTAGTTTTTCATTACAAATAGCGAAGAACGAATAACTGTTTTATCATAGTGAACGTGTTGGACATGCCAGGAATGAAACATATAAAAACTGAGGGGATAGGGAAATTCGTCTTACGACGAAATCCTTATCGACTTCGTTGCTAAGTATTCGAACCCTAGTAGGCAATAAGCGAGCTTTTGGGCAAGCCAAAACCTCGGAAAATGTCATCTGTGGTATTTCACTTCGTTCAATACCACTTTCATATTATACACATGTCCTTGCAATTAATCTTGAGAAATATAAACTGAGGGGATAGGGACATTCAAGCTAACGCTTTAGTTGAACTTCATCGTTAACCATTTGAACCCTAGTAGGCACTAAGCCAATAGATGACTTATATTTGGTTTCTTCATCGCACTCTTGAAAGAGCTCTCAGCACCCAAATACCTTGAGTCTATCCCGTTTGGCCACTCCGGCATCCCCTCAAGATATAAAGAAATATGATTTATTTATAAAGTTAATCAGAAAAAAGTTTATCAAAAAAATATTTACTAACTATAAACAAAAAGTAAATATCAATCTGGCCTATAACCCAACGGCACTGGCATCTCGCATTTCATTTCTTTAAGCATTTCCTGATGGTAAGGCAATAATAAAACCTGGGCGCCATACTCATACCCTTTGCCGTGGCCAAAGAAACTGCCAATCCAACCGCCTACTGCAGATGATCCCATAATAAACCATTTACCGCCAACCCAGCTAACTGCTTTTGCCTGCGGCAGATATTTGAGCACTAAAGTAAGAACTCCGCCAACACCGCCGCCAACCTTTGAACCTAAAACAACTGCTTCTGCCTCAGAATAATATCCTTTTTTTGGATAATAAAATAAAACAATATAATCACTTGCAGTGTTTATCGAAGAAGTATCCTGCTCTTTAATCTTTTTTTGCATTTCCACGTCTGTTGCTACGCCTGATAAATATTCTATGTATGTCTTTGTTCCAAATAATGCGGGTGTGTTTTTTGAGGCTATAAAATTTAACAGCCCATTCACTTCATTGTTTTTCGCATCTTCCTCGAATGAGATGACACTGCAGACAACACAATATTCTGTTGTTTCGCCGTGAACTTTAGAGAATAAATTTACATTGCCTTCATTAAATTTATACCAGCACCCTGCCATTTGGTCTGCTATAACTTTGTTTATGTAATAATTGTCAGTTTCCTTGCCATTGTATTCTTTGATTTTTTTGTAAATAATTGGACAATTTATGTCTTTGCCTGATTTTTCTATCGACTCCTGTGCCCCGGTTAAGGTTGCCAAAACTGTTGGCTGTTTGAATGATGCCAGCATTGTTGATTGCCTGCAATTATTAAGAGAAGTTGTTTCTTTGTATTTGATAAAAAGATTTGATTCAAACAATAAAATAAACAATAAAAACAGCATAATGAGTACACCGACGAGGGTAAACGTCATCATTTGTGATTTTTTTGTTTTAGTGTTCATTTGGTTTTTATTGCAAAAAATAAACTAATTCATAAAATTCTCGCAAAGATAAGTGGTGATTTGATCGCTTGGAACTAAAAACACATGTGAAGGAACATCAAATTTAGCGCTTAATCCTAATTGGTCTAATATCTGAACAATATTCTGGCTGCTCCAGACAAAGTAAATAATTTGATAAGTATTAGTGACAGAAGGTATTATTGAAGTTGACTGGTCAATAACCAAAGACTGCGGGTTATAATAAGGCAGGTCTTTTTCATCTGAATCTGACATCTCCTCGCCCATCACAAGCAGATTAACATTGTGTTTATTAGATATTGCATTCATATAAAGATGATCATAATATGTTTCTTCTGTTCCCTTAATTGTGTTTGTTGACATAAACTCAGCCAGCCTGTTTAAAGAACCCAAAGAACCAGAATTTACAGCGCTTCCATCAAAAGTTACCAACGCGCATCTTGCACAATTTTTGTTTGTGGTTAATAAATTAGCTTCAAATATATCTTTGCCGTGGCCAAACTTATCCCAACAGTTTACCATCTCATCAGAAAGAGTTTTATAAACAAACTCTTCTGGCAAATTATCTTTGAATGTTATCTGAACCTTGGTCTTTTCGCCCTCTTTAAACTTGAAAGGTAAAGGTTTGTCATCTTTAGTAATTTTGTCATTGTAAATCCTAATCATACTCTGCGGACATTTTTCTCTTATAACACTAAAAGAACCTACCTTTGTAAACTGTCCAGCTCCTATAGTAAACTTGCAAACCTCTTCCTTTGATTTAAGACCAGACCAATTAAGAAAGCTAGGAGCAATAACTAATGCAACTATAAAAAACAGTAAAACTAATATAATTTGTGTAAGCCTTGGCAAGGCTATTCCTCTTTTTTTATTATTAAGCATGATGATTAACCGGCATTCATTGTGTTTAATCTGTTTTGTGTTTGATTTATTTATTTATTATTTGTATTAATGTTCTTATTTCAAAATTTTAAAAATCCCTATTACAGATAATACCAGCGCTGCAAATACTAAAAGTATGATTATTGTTTTCACTAATGATTCCCAATCGCCTTTTTTGCTTAGTTTAAGTTTAGTTAGCATGGTGATAATAAAATGATGCTCCGCACTGCATTATGCTTGTATAGAGTTATCTTTTTTGGATATATTTAAATGTTTGTTAAATATACCTGCTAAAATAAGGGCGTTTTAGTGGGTTTTAAGGTGTTTTAGAGATATAAAGAAAGAGACAGAGAAGTTATAGCAGAGATGAGAAACTCTATGAATCTTGATAAACTAATAAATAAGCATCTAAATGAGCAGTTAAAAGACTCTAAACTCAAGAAAGCAAAAGAATTTGTTAAAAGATATTATCCTGAAATAGTTGCGCCGGTTTATTTTGGACTGGAAACACTGCTAATGCATAATTTAAATAGTTTTGGTGGTGTGACTGAGACAATTAATCCAACTATAACAGATGCTGGAATTGGTTCTATTTTTTTATATGCAAGCCTTTATGCACACAAGCACAGGACAGAGGAAAGAGTAAAAGTTGAACCGAAAGGAGTCTGGAAAATATTAAACTATCCTATTTCTGCCGGATTGGCATTATGGTTTCTAGTGCATAATGAAATGATCAGATTTGATTTATATTTGTTAACTGGTTTATTTAATGAACACAGAATTGAACCAAGATATGGCGAATATGTCATTCTTGAGCCTAGTTGGTTAATGCCTAAGCTTGAGTATGAAAGAATGGGGTTTATTAATTTCATTAATGGATATGTTTCCAGAAGTTTTGCTTATTTAGCCATATCTTCTGCTCCTTTTTTTGGGGTAACACAAGCAATATTTGACTCGTTAAAACCATTATCTAATCCTGAGCAGAGAAAAGTTACATGGCTGGGTTTAAGATTAGTGTATAATTTGTTCAGAAGAAATCATAAAAAATATTTAGAGATTAGTGAAGAAATAGAACATCTTTCTCTTGAAGATTATGCTGCAAACCTTTCAAAGGCATACGCTTATTCAATGATGAGTGATGATAATAATGCTTTGTTTGAACTAAGAAAAGCCAATGAAAAATTGCCTTATAAAAAAAAGGTTAGATTTATGAGATCTAATTTATTTATAGAAAGATTGAATATGTACCTAACTGGATTTTTAGAAACATTGCAACTAAAAAAAAGGCTGAAAGAAGCAAGAAAAGAAGGAAAGTTAAGTAAAGATATTTTAGTATTGTACTGCAACAGAGCATACAGTTATAAAGTACGTGGAGAACATCTTAAATGCCTCAAGACATTTGAAGAAGCATTAAATGTATTTTCAGATAGCCTTGAGCTGAAAGTATTGTATGCTGAAGAACTTGAGAATGGAAATGACGACGAGAAAAGAAAAGCAATTAATATTCATAAAGCGATTTACCAAAAGATTGAAACTGACGAAAAGTATGCGCTTGAAAGCTGCGGAGAAACAACCAAACAAGTAAGGCAGATAAGCGGCGAAGCAAGCAAATTCCTAAATGCAACTTATATTTACAAACAAGATTCTCGTGATGAAACAGAGAAAGCCAGCACTAATCTAAGTCAAGCACAAGAAATACATGCAAAGATGTTAAAAGAATTAATGCATGAGTATGAAAAAGACCAAAATAGGTTATGTGACGACGAGAACAGAAGACTACAGATATTAAAAAGATTAGGATTCAGTGAAAATATAACCTATATTGAGTATGACAATAAACTTGTGCAGGTTATGAGAAGAAGCATTGGTTTAACGCTGCTTGAGAAAATAAATAGTTGTTCTGAGCCAGAAGCGGAAAAGGTTACTATAGAAATTCTTACTATGCTTGCATTTATTCATGCTAAAATGCCTGTTGAAGGAAAAGCAACAAGAAAAAGCAGAGAATATTTTGACGACAGAGTTGGAAGATTAAAACAAGAGTATGATATTGATGCAAAGATTATAGATAAGCTTCTGGCAGGGTATATAGTTGATGCAAGGATTAATTCAGAATATGTATTCAACAAAGATGCGCATCCTGAAAATTGGATAATAGAAACTGGCTTAATTCCGAAATTAAGAGGAGAAAGGATTATTGCAATTGACTGGGATGAGAAAGGCACGATTGAACAGGCGCAGGAATTGGTTAATTTGTTAAATTATTCAGGAAAAATGAGCTGGGAATTCAGGATAAATGCAGCAAAACATTATTTTAGGGAATATTCATATTTTAGAACGCTTAGAATACAAGATACAGAAGCACTAAATGTGCCAGATAGAAGCATAAAATCTGAAAAAGCAGATGAACAAGAACAGGAATTATTTACCCTGAAATATCTTAATTCTGTCTACGAAAGAGCCATTGCATTATGCTTTGCCTGGAGCTCTCCGTCTAGACCTAGAATACAACCATTGAGAGCACAGATTCTTGGTAGCGCAATGGAATCAATTGATATAATTAAAAGAGAGTACAGAGAATTTTATATATATCACTGCACAGAATTTGTTAGAAGGGATACTGGGTTAAAATTGTTGAGGGATTATTTTATGCATAATTAGCTATTAGTTGTTGATTATCAGGATTATTTGTTTTTTTTGTTTTCATTTAAACATTCATCGCAATAATTGAAGCTGAAAAATCAGTTGCCTGTGTTATCAAGACAATTAAATGGCTAAGAATTTCTTTATCAAGACCGCTTAATTTCAATGAAGATGTTTTTGACATGATTTGTTTTTTGAGTTCATCAATAGCGTTTAATTTAGTGATATTAAAATTAAATAAAATATCATAATATTGTTCAAGATAATTGTTGGCAAGCTCAAAAATGTCAATAAGTTCCTTTGATATCTGCGGCTGGATTTTAATATCAGTATTCTTTTTTTCCAGTTCGTTAATTATATATTTGTAATTGTCACATATCTTCTCTAAATTCCAGATGATTATATACTGAAATACTGATTTTTCAAACCTGTGCTTGTTAACCAATCTTTCACAGAAATTAGTCAGCTGATTGTTAAGAAGCTCTTTTTCTTTTATTAACTGTAATTTATCATAATTCTTGGTTTTTAAACATTCAATCAGCTCACTGCCCATTGAGATGGTAACGCGAAATGAGCGTCTTAAGGCAGCGTCAAATTCCTCTTTGTTCTCTTTAGAAATAGATTTCAATATTACAACATTTTTTGTTTCAGAGATTATGTTAAATCCTGTGAAAAGGTTTTTCATTAACTCGTAGATTAATTTAAGCTGGTCTTTGTCAATATAATTTATTTCAAGTTCATCATACCCTGATTTGTGCAGTGCAGAAAGATACCATCTAATAACACGCTCATTAAGATTCGCGATATTAATTCTTATAGAAGCTGTTGCTCCAAGCTGATTTTGAGAAGAAATAATTAAGCCATCATTAAATTCTTTTAAATCTACTTCGTCACCTTTGCTGATGTTAAAACGTTTGACCCATTCAGACGGCAGTGAAATCACAAAGGTTTTGTCTGCTATTTGGATAACTTTTCGTTTCATATAGATAAGAAAGTTAAACTAGTATTTAAAAGTTAATAGAAAAAGTGTTTGTTTAGCTGATTAATGTCTTTTTTAATAGGTTTATTAGAAAAGTAAACTTGAAAAAATAAATTAATTAAAATAGTGAGACGTGTGGCTTCGCCTTGGAACTAAAACAAAAAAATAAAAATAAAAAATTATTCCTGAATTTCAGAAAAATCTTGCGGTATGCAGCAGACTTGGTTAGGATCAACCTTTTTCTCTTCAGTCAAACATTTGCTTGTCTTGTCCTGCACATAACCATTCCCGCATTCAAACATGCATTGTGCGCCTTTTACTTTCAGGCAGTCAGAAATACCTATATTGAACAAAGCTAATCTTCCTGTAAATATTGCAGCGATAATAACTAAAACCAGCAATGCAATTATAGCTACAATTATCATATTAAGCGACAAATCACCTTTTTTAAACATTTGCTCCACCTCGTTTATTTTATTTTTATTGTTATATATTTTATAATTATCTGTTAAGTCTAATATATAAAGATTATGTATATTTAACAATAATATTAATGATTTAGCTTATATCTCTGGACATTCGCCACCCATACATAACCAGATTTCCAATACTTGGTCAGTTGGATAAATTGGCAGGGTGTAAGGCGTTACTTCCATGCTTTTTGCCCTTGCAAACTCCTCTGAAAGGTATGATTGATTGATATACGGCGCATTGTTCTGCACTTTAACAACAAAATGATAAGGCTGACCTCTTTCTTCTAATGGTTTAAGTATTTGTGAAATGCCACAATCAAGAGCATTTTTTCCATTAATTATACTTTGACAATCTGGATTGTCTTTGTATATAATAGACAGTTTCTCGCTATTTTTGCAAATAATTGTGCTTCCACCGCCTGCTTTAACCATATCAATAAGCAAGTCTTCCATTGTTGTATCTTTAGTGCATCCAGAGCCTGTCTTCAGCATTGCACTGATTATGCTTGTAGATAAATCTTTCTGGATAAAACTCTGTAATGGATCATCTTTTGGCTTGAAATAAACAACAGAAACAACAAATAAAACTATTAAAGTAATAATAACTACAATAATCATTAATCCCATGATTTCTGTCTGCGCTCTTTTTGAGTTTTTGTGTTTCATTTTTCTTATCTGGTTCCTGCCTTAGCCGTAAACCTCTAACTCAATAAATCCAAAACAGTTTGAATCGGTTAAAGAATCATAAAGTGTGACTGGAAAAAATAATATGTTTAGTGAGCCTGCTTGTTCTTCATTTACATATTTATTATCAAACATAAGAATACCTTCTTTTGAAATTAGAGGTCCTTCAGATGCAAATGCCTGTTTTATGGTAATCTTTGCATTAGGAAACAGCTGCGCATAATATCTCTGATAAACTGGTTTGTTTTTCAGGACTTCGCTAAAGATTAATAGTTTAGCAATATCTATACAATCAAACTCTTCTGTTGCCTGCACTGTGCACTGCAATTCTGGCAGAAATTTGATGGCCAAAGCCATGTCTATGGAACGTTTTGCATTGAACTCGTCATTATCTTGTTTAGTTAAATGTGTTTGAACCTTTGCATAAAATACTAAACCCATTGTCAACAGAATAAAGAAGATTATCAAAACTAAGATAGATTCGCCGATTTTTAGCTGCGCATGTTTTTGTTTAATGTGTTTTGTATGTTTCATGTTTTAATTTTGAATTTTTATTTTAAATGTGTATATGTTATTTTGGTTTTAAAAGACATTATTTCGATTTTGAATAATGCTATTAATACAATCGTGGACATGAGTTAATTATTGCCTTATTATTTGTATCTTCAGCTGTCTGAAATATCTTTGTGATTGAATAAAATGGTGTCTTATAAGCGTCTTCTGTAAACTCTTTGGGATATTCTATTGTCTCGTCTGGAAGTAATGCAAATTCCTGATAAACTTGAGTGCAATGTGAGAACTGATCATTGTCAGCGATATATTTTGCAAGATAAAGTGCCCTGTATCTGTAAATATCATAAACCCTGTTAAGATGATTAAACGATTTTCGCATATTGCATTCGAAAAAATCAGCGTCTTCTGAAAATATTGCACCCACTAATGCTTCTTTGCCGTAATATCCTATCTTCTTCTGCTTGTCATAGCTAAATCCTTCCAGAACCTGTTCATTTGATAAAAATATTGCTGTTCCTTCAAAACTTGGTGTCAAAACAACAACGTCAAAAATCATATCTGACAGTATATCTTCGTTAATCACAGCAGAAGTATCATCAAAAGGGTAAAAAAAGACAAACCTGATTTTTTCATGACCCTGATCTTCAATTGAAGGTAATTGCTCTTCTTCAATCAATTCTGAGGTTAAGAATTCATTGTCTGACATTAATGCAAATATTTTTTCTGCAAAAGTTTTTGATTCTGAGATTGAATTTTTGTAGACGAGAATATATCTTATATTTGGCGATGTCAGATAAAGAAAATTTGAAACCTTAAAAGGAACGCCCCAATCAAGTGTCCATGTGATTAAAAAGTCGCTGTTAATTTCATCATTGGCAAATATGACTTGGTAAGGTGTTGGCTTGTTAACGCCGGTATCACCCATAGAAAAATCTGAGCTGCATCCTTCTTCAGTGCAATCCGGAAAACAGGTAAACCTGAGCTTAAGATTAGGTATTTCTAATTTTGACGCTGATTTTGTTGATGATGTTGCACCTTTCATAATTGAATCTATATCATACAAAACCTTGCCAGCTAATTTAAGATTAGAATTCTCTAAATAAGATTTGCCGATAAACACAAAGAAAAGCAGGATAACTGTACCTACAACAAAGATAAATATCCAGTTGAACTGTACTTCTATTACACCTTTTTTGTTCATTTTATTGTAAATTTAATTAAAATATTAATTTAAAAGATTAATATAAATTAATAACAAGCTAAATGATTATGCCTCTGAAATTTTCACACCATTGCCTATGCCAATAATTTTTAAAGTAATTTTTCTGTCTGTAACTTCAAAACATTTGTAGCCATTACTATCGTCAACAACCATTTTTGTCAGATTAATTGGTGATTCCAAAACAAACGGAACAGTCATCACGTTTTGTGTGCCAGACTGCCATGCATCGCACATTACAACGTCAAGGTCTGGAAGCGAAGGGCATCCATTTTTATAAGCATCTATTGTGAAAAAACATACCTTCTTTACTTCTTTAGGCACAGTATATGCTGCTTTTTTCCAGCTGCCGTATTTTGTGACTAAAACATCGACATCATTCTGCAGGCTTGTCTTGAACTCTACAAGATCAACTGATTCAACCTGCTTGACAATCTTACCGATATATTTAATGCCTAACAACAGCATTGTGCCTATAACAAACAAGGCTAAAATGTAAAAGAACATTTGTTCAACCTGCGATTTCTTTGTTTTAATGCAGTTTGTTTTTGATGTTAGTAAATTAGTAAATAGTTTCATAACCTCACCTGTTTTAACTTTATATAATTCTAATTCATTTTTTGTTTCAATAATTTTTTGTGATATTGTTATTTGATTATTATTTTCTACAGATTATCTTATGTAAGTTATCTCTTATTTTTATCTCTTATTTTTATCTCTTCTTTGAAATAGTTGATAATTGTTTAAATGCATCCTTGCCTTTGCCTAATTTTGACATTGCAGATTCTTTTTTCAGCTTTGAAAGTTTATCAATTGCTGAAGAAGAGGCAGTTAGCTGTTTAACAGCTTTCTTTTTAGGTTTAAGGAATTCTTTTGCTTTAAGTTTGGGTGTTTGTTCTTTTTGTTCAGGCTGTTTTTTAGTTTCTTGTTTTTGTTGTATCTTTGTCTCTTTTATTTCTTTTAACTCTGTTTGTTTAAGTTTTATTTCTTCTTTAGCTACACCAGTTTCGGGCTTGAATACTTCTGAAATCTGTATTTTTGGTTGTGTTGGTGTTTGGGTTTGTATTGATGACCGTTGTAAGATTTTTGGTTCTTCTTTTACTTGATTAGTTCTTGCATCTGCTAAATTTTGTTTTGTTTCTAATTTTTCTTTTTGTTCATCAGCACTTTCAAATGCGCCGAATATTTTATTTCTCTGTTTAAGTTTTTCCTGTGAACGTTTTTCTCTAAACTCTTTAGGCAAAGGTTTAAAGAATCTGTTAAATGTCTGTCTTATACTGATTGGTTTTGATTGCTGCATCTTGGTTTGTACTGACGATTGCTGTTGGGGTTGTGAGAATGGTGATAATGGTCTTGACTGCATTCTTTGTTGCGTTTTAGGATATTTTTCTTTGAAAAAATAAGCAGTATAATAGTAATATCCTCCGCCGCCAATACCTGCGATAATAAGAAGCATAATTAACCATATCCACCATGTTGAAGGCTCGTCGGTTGGCTCTGTTTTTTCTGGTGGGATTTCACATGCTTTGCATGATCCACCACAATCTATTCCTGTTTCATCTTGGTTTTTAATTTCATCATCACATGTTTCTTCTTCATCTGGTGAAGGAATAATTTCACAAACATTTAGGCAACTACCGCCACAATCTATACCCTGCTCCTGTCCGTTTTGAACATTATCATCGCAGCTTGGCAATGTACAAAATCCTGATTTACAAAATCCTGTGCTGCAGTCGCTGTTTATGTTGCAGTTCATTCCTTCAGGGCAAGAAGCGCAACTGCCACCGCAATCTATGTCTGTTTCTAACTGGTTAAGTATATTGTCTTCACAGCTTGCACTAATGCAAATGCCGCTTTCACATTTACCGCCGATACAATCAGCGCCTGTGTCACAATTTTTGCCATTACTGCATTTTTGACAGCTCCCACCGCAATCTATATCAGTCTCATCACTGTCGAGAACATCATCTTTGCAAACATCAATGTTACTGATATTAACTTCAAAACCTGGATCATAAGTTGTATCAACATAAGTACTATTGCTTGCTATTGTGCTGACTAAACCAACAGAGTTTATTGCTTTAACATTCCACCAGTATGTTGTTTCGTTATTTAAATTAAGATTATGTATGGTTTTCTTTTCATTATCAGTTACTGACCAATCAAATATATCTGCAATACCTTGTTTAGTGCCGATTGAATAATTATATCCTTTAATCTGTGTGTTATTATCATAAGCTTCCCAGTTTGCTGTCAATGTGTTTAATGAACTAGTGTATGGCTGTGTTTTTACCTGAACAATAGGGGGTGATAAGTCAACAGTGAACACAAAATCGTCTGATATTGGCCCTTCTGCTGCAGTAAGGCACTCAAAATAAAAGTCATGCTCCCCTTCGATTAATGTTAATGGACCGCCAGTATGGACTTTGTATGCATCTACTCCTTCTGTAACTGTTTTCATATAGTATTGATCAATTAATTCTTGTGTCGGACCAAAAGTGCATTCTGTTGATTTTTTTGTTGTATGAAGCTCAAAATTAACAGATGTATAACCAATGAATTGTGTGGGTTTAACCATTTCCATACCAGTAAATTGCGATGTGTCAACTGAGAATGTTATTTTTGCTTCGTTGGAAATATGCATTGAAGCTGGCTCTGTTGGACCATTGTCGCACTTGACATAATAAGTATAATTTTTCTTGTCTTGGAGATTGGTTAAAGGATGTTCGTTCACATAACTTAAGTTTTGTGTTTCATAATCTTTGAAAAGCGACATTGTGAAATAAGTTGAGTTTTCTTTCTCTGAGAACTTGCATCTTGATTTATCATTAGTTATTATTGTAAGGTTTGTTTCCAACGGAGGCTCAATTATAGACGGCGGACTTTTTCCGTCGCTGGGCTGGATAAAACTGTTTTCTATCGACGGAGGTGTTGTGTCCCATATTAAATCAATTTCTTTGATATCAAACACACCACCTGGAAATGTGCACTTGACATAAACAGTATAATATGTTTCTTCTTTCATACCTGGGAAATTAATGTGATTCTTGAATTTCTTACCTTCAATCTTCTGCATTTGTGACGTGAAGCCTACCTTTGGATTTGTTGATAAAGCACAGCTTTCTGCTGCAGGAAGGTCTTTAGTTGTTTCTATGATTAAATCAAACTCTTTTGTCTCAGAAACACCTTTTGGAGGTGAGATGACTTCAAACAAATTGCCGTCAAAATTTGAAACCATGATATAATATTCATAAGTTTCAGATGTTTTTCCTGAACGGTCAGTTGCACCCAGCACAATCTTGTTAAGGCCAGATGAAAGAGTTAATTCTTGTGAGAATTGATTGTTTGCATCGATAGTAAATGTTTGGGTTGATTTTAGTTCTGGGGGTGTTTGGGCCTGCCCTGTTTGCTGAGAATCAATCTGCTTTGCCAATGATTTCAAATAATCTTCTGTGATAGGATAAACATCTATTGTGAGCTTGTTTTGTGGTGGGGGGTTTGCTTCAGCATCGCTGTCAACAACCTCACCGTTTATTGTGAATAGTGGTGTGAAATATTCATAAGCATTAATCATTTCTGTATGTGGCTTTAATAATGGAACATCTATTGTCGGGCCAGAATTAGAATCTATTAACAGCTTTACGCACTGTTTTTCTTCAATACTGCCGCCGTATGAACTTAAATCAGGTGGATATGTATCTTCTTTTGACTGGAAGCATAACCATTGCGGCTGAGGTGCGGGCGAGATTTTAACTGCTGAATATGATTCATATGACGCGCCTACTGAAGTACCGGAACTTGTATCAAAATTAATATCGCATTTGGCTGAGCCTGTTTCTATACAATACTTTGTTTCTTCGCATCCAAAACCATATTCTGGTTCATCATTGCATTTTAAGTAAACTGATTGTGAAGCTTCCTGTTTATTATACCATTTTGATATATCAAATGTGTTTCCAGCAGAATCTGTCAATGAGGTTTTTGGCGGGGTTGTGTCGTAGACAAACTGAATCTCGTCTTTATGTAATTTTCCTGAAAATTTGCACATTACTTTGAACTCGTAAACTTTGTTGTCTATCAAAGAGAATGGCGTCGAATATTTAGTAAATATGTCTGCCTGTGTTTTTGAAGCAAAACCACTTAACACATCAAAAGTATCGCCTGTGCCTATCCTGCAATCGTCGTTCGGGCTTTTGTGTGTGGTCTTTATCTCAAGATTTACTGGGCTGTAATCTATTACTCCTTCTGGCAATGAGCCTTGAATTTCCTGATCAGCATCAATCTTTACAGAAGTGGTTTTATTAATCTTGTTGCCTAACTTATCTTCGCAGACAACTGTATAGAAATATGTTCCGTCGCCTAAATTGTCATAAACTGCCTGGAAAGAGCTGCCTGACTCGTAATTAATCTTTTTAATGCCTTCATAATCTTCAAAAATATCATAACATATTGCTTTCTCGTCGAGTTCTACTGATAATAATACACTGCTTTGCTCAAACGGATAAGACTGGTCAAGCGTTAAATATGGTGTAATGGTTATTACAGGCGGTTTATTATCAATATTAAACGTGAAATATTTGATAGGTTCAATATTATGTGCGCCATCTTCTGAATAGAAAAACATTGTTTGCTGACCGCTTTCCATAGACAATATTTTTGATGCTGCACCTGCGTCTGGAACAAACAAAGTGTCAGGATAACAATAATTAACTTCTTCTTCAGTTACACCCTCTTTGAATGCTGGATCTTCTTTATATTGCGTTATGATTTCTTTAGGCAATGGTGTATTGTCAGGGAAACAATAATATGTTTTTAACTCGCCTGAGCTTGGCCTTCCTTCTGGTGTCGGGTCATTGATGGCAAACTTTAATTCTATCTGCCCGACATTTGACGGCGCAATAACTTCTGTCTGCGGCGGTGTGATGTCGATAGCTTTCTCGCCAGCAACATCATACTTGCCATCACCATTAGCATCTCTTATACAAGCATCAGTGTCATCTTTCCATTTACATATTTTAAAATCAAGAAGGTCATGGCTAGGTTCAATAATAGAATTATCGCCCCAGATTCGTTTTCCTGATTTATCATAAGTGACATTTACATCAACAGAATGTGCACTATCATAATTTGGGGTACTATAGCTGGCATGACAATCTTTTTCAGTATCATAATTAGAACATGTTATTTTAGAAGATTCTACGCACGATTTTTTGACTTTGTCAAAATAACACAATGTTGTTTCTGAGTTAAAATTAGTTTTACAACTATCAGCATTACAACCGCCAAATAATTTCGACGTCAGTTTATTGCACATGTCGCAGGTTTTATAATTTGTTGTATCGTCAGTGCAAATGCCTAGTTCCAGTTCAGAAGTAAACGTATCAAAAGCAACCCACTGACAATCGTAAGGCAAACATTTGTTATTGCTACCTGTGTCTGCATTTAGTACATTACACGCTAATTGTGATTTATAATTAGAGCAACTACCAATATTTTTGCATGAATCAGATGTTGTTCCTGGTTTATCAAATAGGATTGCCAGCAAATGGGCTAATAAAATCTATATATCTTTTCCCAGAACAGAATATTTTGATTTAAGAAAAACAATCT
>Ga0209211_10003724_pt1 | contig 24480 bp, 29 predicted proteins | sample RifGroA2_FD_183992 | JGI IMG/M metagenome (GOLD analysis project Ga0209211, IMG submission 183992) | Groundwater microbial communities from Rifle, Colorado, USA - Groundwater A2 (SPAdes) (version 2) | ecosystem: Environmental > Aquatic > Deep subsurface > Groundwater | place: Rifle, Colorado...
CTTCTGGTTATTCCCATTGAAGAATCACTCATTTATGTCCGACCGCTGTACCTCAAGGCCGATACCGGCAAAATTCCCGAACTCAAACGGGTAATTGTTGCCTATGAGAATAAGATTGCCATGGAAGAAACCTTGGAAGCGGGGCTGGCCAAACTTTTTGGCACCGGTATCGACCGGCAAGCTAGAGCAGCAGAACCAACCGTTTCCCCGGCCGCATCGGTACAACAGGCAGCCGAGACGTATGATGCCGCCATCCGCGCCCAAAGAGACGGCGACTGGGGCCGGTACGGAGAAGAAATTAAGAAGCTGGGAGAGCTCCTGAATCAACTGCGTCCATAGATTGAAATTCTCCACTCCCGGAATGGCTGACTCAAGACACATCAGGATAATGAGGCTGGACAAATTAAAAGCCAAATTTAAAGATCTTTACGGGTACGCGCCGTCAGTCATCGTCAACTCTCCCGGCCGGGCGGAAATTATCGGCAACCACACCGATTACAACCTGGGTTATGCCTTAGGCTGTGCCATTTCCCAAAGCACCCTGGGTCTATTTAAATCCCGATCAGACAAAAAAATTATTATTCGCTCCACCCACCCGGATTTTTCCGGCCAAGTCGAGTTTTCCCTGGACCAAATTGCCCGGGACGAAAAGATCAAGTGGGGCAATTACGCCCGGGGTGTGGCCGCTGAATTACTCAAATTACCCCTGCCGCTTACCGGAGCCGAAATTTTAGTCGACAGTAATTTTTCCACCAGCGGCGGCCTGTCTTCTTCGGCGGCGCTGGAACTGTGTCTGGCATATGGCTGGCTGGCTCTAATCAAACAACCAATTGGTCCGGAAGTAATCGCTCCCGCCTGCCAACTGGCAGAAAATGGCTCACTGGTCCAGAGTCCGTGCGGTTTTTTAGACCAAGGGGTGATCGCTTTCGCCCAAAAAGACAAAATGGTCCTGCTGGATTTTTCTCCGCCGGTCAAAACCAAACTCATTCCTGCCAATCTAGCCGGCCAAGGCATTTCCCTGGTCGTGGCCGTGGACAAAGCCGTCAAACGGATCTTAGGCGAATCCGGCTATCCGGCCCGACGCCGGGCCTGTGAGCAAGCTTGCCGGGTTTTGAAAATTAACAGTCTGCGGGAATTGACTGTGGCTGATTTCGAAGCCAAAAAAGACCAACTGGAAACAATTATCAGCAAACGGGTTAAACACATTATTTACGAAAACCAGCGGGTTTTAGACGCCGTCACGGCTTTAGAAAAAAATGACATGATTCGTTTTGGTCAGTTGTTAAACCAATCCGGCCAAAGCGCTTTGGATTTATATGATTTAGCCGAAAACACCCCGGAATTAAGATTTTTAATGGAAACGGCGCAAAAACTGGACGGGGTACTTGGAGCCCGGAATATGGGCGGCGGTTTTTCGGCCATTATTCTGGCCTTAGTGAAAAACGAAGCCTTGACCCAATTCCAAAAATATCTGCAAACCAAGTATCAGAAAAAATTTCCCGGCCGGTTGGACTTTGTCCAATTTACTCCGAACCAAAGCATAAAAGTAATAGTTTAGATTGATATATCAATCCATTTGAGCGGGAAACGGGACTCGAACCCGCGACCTTCTCGTTGGCAACGAGACGCTCTACCAACTGAGCTACTCCCGCAAATCACTCATATCTTACCACACCGGCATCGGGTTTGATTAACCAGAACGGCCGGCCTTCAGGCACCCCCACGATTTCCTGCCAAGGTTTGATCAGATCAGTACCGACGTAGTAGGGAATCAGGTCTTCGCCCGGATATAAATAGGAATAAAGTAAATTTTCTTTTCCGGACTGCTTCAGATAATAATAAACTTCCAAATAATTAATCGGCTGTTCGGTAACGATAATTTCCTCGGGCTGAATTTGAGAGACGATGTTTTTGACCACCTGCCGCATCGGGGCTTTGGTTGTCTGCTGGTTAATCTGAATAAAAATCACAAACAATACGAGCAAATAAGCAGTTGCCAAATACTTTGTCCATTTAAATTGCTTTAAAGACAAACCGGCGCCAACGATCAGTAGCGGTAAGGTCGGCAACAAATAGCGTTCCAAATATATCGGTACCCAAAAGCGGGAAATCAGATAGGTCAGAAGCGGCGGCGCGACAGCCAAAAGCAGAAGTTTTTTTGGCCTAACCAAAGATAGTACCAGCAATGCTAAGGATAACCAAGTTAACAGTGGGGTTGTCGTAAATGCCTTAAAACTGGCAAGCCACCACAACCAGCCGCTGGGCGGGTCCAGCCACATTCCTTGGTTTAAGCGACTAATCTGCTGCCAGGCAAACGGCAACCAGGCCGCACCGATAACCAGGGCCGGCAGCAACTTTTTGGCTTTATACAGAACTGAGAAACTCAAGAAATACAACCAGGCAAAGTTGTGCGTCAGAAGCGCTAAACTCCAAAACGCAACCGACCGGGTATATTTTTTAGCCAAATAAAAATAGACGCCGCCCAAAACCAAAGCCGCGTAAACGCTGTAGTGACGCGCCTCTAAAGCATAGTTCCACAAAAACGGATTTAAAAATATTGCCAGACCAACTAAACAGCTCTTGGTCAATTTCCAGCCAAAATAAACCGTCAGTAAATGAAATAATAAAGATAAACTCCTGGCCGCGATTTCACCGCTGCCAAAAGCACTGATCCAAAAATGCTGAAGATAATAGAAAAACGGCGGTGTGTGGTCCAGCTTAACCACCAGGCTAAAAATGTCTTTGAGCGGGTGAGAAGCCAGCATCACCGAAAAAGCTTCATCGCGCCAATAACTTTGAGTCAATAAATTCCACATGGTGGCAAGGATTGGAATTGAACCAATATCTGACGTTTTTCAGACGCCCGCCGTGACCGACTTGGCTACCTTGCCTCGTTATGAATTATAGCAAATGGTGGATCCGGTAGGTTTCGAACCTACGGCCTTTCGGATGTAAACCGAACGCTCTACCAATTGAGCTACGGATCCATATTGGATTGATATATCAATCCAATTGTGCCGGGAAGAGGACTTGAACCTCCATGCCACGAATGGCACATGCACCTCAAGCATGCCTGTCTACCAATTTCAGCATCCCGGCGTTTCGTGACTTTACTATTTTAGCAGAAACGATTAAACTTGGGGCTAATGAAAGCGCTAACCTACAGGGAAATTGCTGTTGCCGCCGCCCTGACCGCTCTGTCCGCTGTCACTCAACTTTTACACTTAGGCTATCAATCACCTCAATGGGGCATGTGGCTGGACGTCGTCGGCGTGCCTTGGCTGATTGCTTTTTTTCTTTTCGGGCCGAGACTGGCGTTAGTAGTATCGCTTTTGGGTTCTTTGGTCATCACTTTGTTCGCTCCGGAAACCTGGCTGGGAGCGGTCATGAAATTCAGCGCCACTTTGCCTTTATGGCTGACCCTGGCCGTTTGGCTGCCTTTAAGAAAAGCCCAACTGCTTCACTATCAAAGAATTAGTTTATTGATCATCCCTTTAGTTCTTGGTCTGATTTTGCGCTCCGGCCTAATGCTGCCCTTGAACTACTACTGGGCGATTCCCATTTGGACCGGATTATCCACCGACCAAGCCATGACCATCATTCCCTGGTACATCATCGTCGCCTTTAACTCAATTCAGGCTATCGTCGATGTTATTTTTGCCTGGTTGCTGGTGTTTAAGTTTAAGCTCTACCGCTACGCCGGCTGGACACGATAACCCATGCCGACGGCAATTAACGTCATCAACCTGACTGTCACTTATCCTCATGAAAAACCGGCTCTAAAAAATATAAATTGGCAGTTAAAACATGGTGAATGGCTGGGAATCACCGGCAGTAATGGTTCGGGCAAAACCACGCTGTTGTACTGCCTGGCCGGGTTGATTTCTAAGCACATCCCAGCCAAAATAACCGGGGAGACTTTAATTAATCAAAGTGTGGGTATCGTCTTTCAGAACCCGGATTTTTCCTTGTTTAATTTAACCGTCGCCGAAGAAGTGGCTTTTGGCGCCCGCGGTCCGATCGAGCCGGCGCTCAAAGCCGTCGGCATGTACCGGCAAAAATCGGCCGACCCGCAAACACTCTCTTACGGGGGGAAACAAAAAGTCTGTTTGGCCGCGGTTTTGGCCAAAAATCCGGACCTTATTCTTTTAGACGAACCAACCAGCATGCTTGATTACAAAAGCGCACTCGAACTCTACCGGCTGCTTAATAAATTAAATCAGCAAGGGAAAACTATTGTCGTCGTCGAACACGACACTGATTTTTTATTCGAGTTTACTCAAAAAACCCTGATTCTGGACCAGGGAAAACAGGTAGCTTTCGGCCCGAGCCAGACAGTGCTTAAACGCACTCGCTTACTAAAACGTCTCGGCCTCAAACCTGCCTGCAGGCAAGGCAGGCCATTATGATCAAGTTAATTGCTTTGGTGCTGCTATCTTCCTGGCTGATCTTGGTTTCCGACGCACGCCTGCTGGCAGTAATTTTCGCTGTCAATCTGCTGCTAATTTATTTTAGTCCGCGCCGGGCCGAGCTGGTTTCCCGCCTGCGTTTTTTGGCAATATTGGTCGGCTTGGTGTTTTTGCTCCAAATCATTGCCCGCCAACCGGTATCGCTGGTTCCCGGCCTAAAAGTCGGCGCTTTGAGTTTGCTGGTTTTAACTTACACCAGCCTCAGTTCGGTTTCAGAAATCAGCCACAGCTTTAGGTTTTTAGGGCCAAAAAATCAGCTGCTGCTGACACTAACCTTAAATTTAATTCCCATCATTCTTAAAGAAGCGCAAAACATTGTTCTGATTCAATCCAGCCGGGGAAGACGCTCGATAAACCCCTTACCGATTATCGTACCCTTGCTTCACCGCACTTTCCAGCGAGCCCAACAACTGGCGTTGATTCTGGAAATGAAAGCGGGTGTATAATAAAACTATGAAGAATCTCATTTTAGACTGGCTCGATTTTGTTAACTATGACGTCTTACAGAAACCGTTACCAGAGGTACCGCAGTTTTCGTATAAGCAAAATTTTATTTTTCATAAAGAAAAAAAAGGCTATTGGTTGGAGTCAAAAGATTTCCCAGGCTTAATTGCCAGCGGCAATAATCTTAAAGAATTAAGGTCGGCTTTATTCGACTCCATGCTGACTTACTTTGACGTACCCCGGGCAACTGCCAGGCGCATCCAAGACCCTTTGATTCTTCACCTTCCCAATGGTAGAACAGTTAAGCCGGAAACCCCAACAATTCATTACCTGGCCATCAAGACCGCGGCCGCTTAAAAATGTTATGGCTTTCCCGCCCAATAATCAAAAAGAGTGGGTTAAGCTTTTAAAAAGATTAGGATTTGAGGAACGCCGAGTCGGCCGGGGCAAACACGCATTTAAGTTTTCTCACCCGATGCGAAAAACTAAAGACTACCGGATCCAACCTGATTTTATTATTGTGCCGCACATAATTTACCCGGCAATATCCGCCCATATGGTAAAAGAGGTAATTTTCTTTGGCTTTAGCCTAGAAGAAATCAAAGCCGCCTCGCATTAGTCTATGAGTGGGCAAGAGAGGAGTTGAACCTCCAAGAGCGTAAAGCTCACAACGTCCTGAACGTTGCGCGTCTACCGGTTCCGCCACTTGCCCGAAACCTCAAGCTAGTTTAACATAAACTGATGAAAAGGTTGAGCCTGGTATTATTGTGGTGGTTAACCGCCAATCTGGTGTTGCTAATCACTTTGGTGAGTTACTTTAAATTAAGCAGTCTGACACCCGGCTCTTTTAGACCGCAAAATAAGCAGTTAGTTACCGAAGCGGTTTCCTCACACGCTATCAATCCCCAAGTCTTGGGGGCTTTTTCTTACAGTGTCAAAAGTGAAGACGCCGTTCCGGAAATTGTTAAACGCTATTTAGCCAAATATCAATCGCCGCTCTTGCCCCACGCCGACGCCCTGGTCAACATTGCCAGAGGCTACCGGATCGACCCCAGGCTGTTAGTGGCCATCGCTCAGCAGGAATCCAATTTGTGTAAAAAAATTCCCGATGATTCTTTCAATTGCTGGGGCTGGGGGATCCACAGCCGGGGAACGTTAAAGTTTACTTCTTACGAAGAAGCCATGACCGCCGTCATTAAAGGTTTGAGCGAAAATTATTTCGGCGAGGGTTTAACCACTCCGGAAGCAATTATGGGGATTTATACACCGTTGTCCGACGGTTCCTGGGCTCGGGGAGTCCAACAGTTTATCGACGAGATGAAATGAGCCAAAAAAAATCCAACAGTATTGCGGTGAGGCTTTACCGTCGGATCTAAGGCCTATAATAACACTTAACTTATAATATGTCAAGTAATCTTGTTATAAGTCTATTAATCGCTAAAGTTGCCGCTTTTTTCGGCGGCACGGCTTTGCCGGGATTAATCGGTCTGAAATTAAACTCGACTTTAATTAATCAAATTGTCAAAAAAAATAAATTGCGCTCGATTATTATTACCGGCACTAATGGTAAAACCACCACTGCCCGCCTGCTCGGATCGGTATTGTCTCTGGCCAAGATTGATTACTGCCATAACCGCAGCGGCTCAAATTTGTTGCGGGGGATTGCCACCACTTTAATTAATCAAAGTAGCTTAACCGGGAAGTTAAAACAAAAATTCGCGATATTCGAAGTTGATGAGGCTACGGTCCCGGCGGCCATTAAAGCCTTAAGGCCCAAAATCGTCGTGATCACCAACCTCTCCCGCGACCAGCTCGACCGTTACGGCGAGGTCGATACGCTATTAAACTTATGGCAGAAAAGCATCGACACTTTGCCTAAAACCAGTTTGGTCCTGGTCAACGCCGCCGATCGGCGTTTACGGCCTCTTCATCACCCCCGCCTGCGCTATTTTGGCAAAAACCGGCCGGGCTTAGGCTTAAAGTACCCCAGCCAATTTCACGGCAAATTTAATTACGACAATCTCTGGGCAGTTGAAACTATTGCCAATTATTTACACCTCGACGAAAGTTTAGTTTCCTTAGCTGCCCGGTCGTCGCCCCCGGCTTTTGGCCGGGGCGAGGTGTTGGCACTTAACGGGGAAAATTATCAGATCAACCTGGTCAAAAATCCGGCTAGCTACAAAGCCGTCTGGCAAATGCTGCTCGACCGCAGGCATTTAAACCAACCGCTGCTGCTGATTTTAAACGACTTGATTGCCGACGGCACGGACGTTTCCTGGATTTGGGATGTCCCCTTAGCGGGCCTGGCCCGGCGCCGCACTCCGGTGGTTGTCTCCGGTCGGCGCGCCGACGATCTGGCTTTGCGCCTGAAATACGCCAATCTTAAACCCAAGCTGATGATTATCGAGTCAAAAATTGACCGTGCCTTTAATCGTTTACAAACAATTACCGGTTCGCCCAAATATATTTTACCCACCTATACAGCCATGCTGGAACTTAGGCATTATTTAAAAAAGGAGCCATGGAGCTAACCCTGGTCCATCTTTATCCGGATTTAATGAATATCTACGGCGATTTGGGCAATGTTTCTGCTTTACGCTGGCGCTGCCAACAACGGGGGATTAAACTCAAAGTCAAAAACGTCAGCCTTAAGGATAAATTGATTCCCAATAGTTTTGATTTGGTTTTTGCCGGCGGCGGCCAGGACAGCCAGCAAATAGTCGTCAGTCAAGATTTATCCACTAAAAAGTCGGCGCTAATTCAGGCGGCCAGAGCCGGCATTCCCATGCTGACTATCTGCGGTTCTTACCAGCTCTTCGGTCGCTATTTTAAGCCGTTTCGGGGGCAGTCGCTAAAGGGCATCGGCATTTTTAACGCTTATACCGTTGCCTCGAAGCAAAGAAAAATCGGCAATATTTTGATAAAAACATCTCTGGGTGAGTTAGTTGGATTTGAAAACCACTCCGGCAATACTTATCTGGCTGACAAACGCCAAGCACTGGGTAAAGTGATCCGCGGTTTTGGCAACAACGGCAGCGATAAAACCGAAGGTTGCCGCGCCCAAAACGCTTTCGGCTGTTATCTCCACGGCTCGCTTTTACCAAAAAACCCGCATTTGGCTGACTACTTAATTTCAACGGCTTTAGCAATTAAGTACCAAAGAAAAGTTAAGTTGAAAGCATTAAACGACCGGCTGGAATGGCAAGCCCACCGCGCCTCTGCTAAAATAGCAACTAGGCTATAGCCTCGAGCGTAGTCGAGAGGCCAGGGTGCTGGAACCGGCAGACAGGCACGGTTTAGGACCGTGTGTCGTAAGACGTGGAGGTTCGATCCCTCTCCCTGGCACTTTATGTTCACTTGGCTGAATCGGTTAAATACCAATCTTAACCTTATTGCTAGTTTGGGTAAAAAACTCAAGCTCGCTCTTGTCTGGATCAAGGCCAGAAAACTGCTGACTGTTTCCGGCTTAATCGTCTTGATTGTCGGCGGCTGGTTTAGTTACCAAAGATGGCGCCCCAAAAGCCCTGAAGAACTCTATGAACTGGCTCCGGTTAAGCGCGAAACCATCCGTCAAACCATAACCGCTTCGGGTAAAGTCAAATCCCAAACTCAAATCGATCTCAAATTCCAAACCTCGGGACAAATGACCTGGGTCGGCATCAAAGAAGGGGACTCGGTCAACCAATGGCAGGCACTTGCCTCTTTAGATAAGCGTGAATTGGAAAAAAACTTACAAAAATATCTGCTGGATTTTTCCAAAGAAAGAGCCGATTTTGACGAAGACCTCAAAATCACCTACAAAGACAAAGCCTTAACCGACACCATTAACCGGATCTTGCAAAAAAACCAGTATGACTTGGACAAAGCGGTTTTGGACGTGGAAATTAAAGATATTGCCGTTAAACTGGCAACCCTAACCAGCCCGATTGCCGGCATTGTTACCAGAATCGACGTTCCGGTTGCCGGCGTCAATATCACTCCGGCGGCGGCCGTGTTTACCGTGGCCGACCCGAAACATCTGCTATTTGAGGCGGAAGCCGACGAAACGGATATTGGCAATCTGGAGATGGGACAACCGGCTGAACTTATTTTAGACGCTTTTCCCGATGAACCGATCCCGGTCACTGTCAGCCGGATTGACTATAGCTCGACCACCGACTCGTCCGGCGCCACGATTTACCAAGTTGAGTTTGAGCTCGAACCTAATCAGTGGCTTCGCTTGGGCCTCAACGGTGAAATCACCATTACTACTGCCGAAAAAGACAGCGTCCTAACTGTCCCTTTTTCCAGTGTCGGTTCTGATAATCAGGTCCAAGTGGTCAGAAACAGCCGTTTAGAAACTGTCACTGTAGTCACCGGAATTGCTTCCGATGACAAACTGGAAATCGTCTCCGGTTTAAATGAGGGCGATCAAGTCGTCGTCGCCGAGAAAGATTAATGGTGTTATAATCCGCCCATGGTTTTAGACACTAAATTAACCTGGCTGCCGCAAAAAACTTTCGAGTTGGATTTTTCTTTGCCCTGGACCCAGGTCAAAACGACTTTTGAGTTGGTCATGAAACAACTGGTCAAGGAAAGCGACCTTAAAGGTTTTAGAAAAGGCAAAGCGCCGCGGGAATTGATCGAGAAACAAGTGGACAAAGGCAAAATTTACGGCGAGGTGATCAACCAACTCCTGCCGATTTCTTATGCCGAGGCGGTCAAAAAACATAACTTAAAACCGGCGTTGGCTCCCAAAATCACTATCGTCTCTGCCGAAGAGGAAAAAACCTGGCAGTTTAAAGCCAAAAGCTGCGAACTGCCCGAAGTCAAACTGGGAAATTACCAGGGAACGAGCCGGAGCGCCTTGGTCAAAAGCCAGCTCGAGAAAAAAGAGTTGACCCAAACCCAAAAATTTGACCAAATTGCCCGGGCACTGATCCAAGACACCCAGGTGGAACTGCCCGAACTGTTAATCGAATCAGAGCGGGACCGCCTCCTGAGTAAGCTTTTAGCCGAATTGCAAAAGTTGAATCTAACTATCGACCAATACGCCAACAGTAATCAAAAAACCGTTGACCAGGTAAAAAACGAATACCAACAGACTGCCGTTAATACTTTAAAGCTGGAATTAATCCTTCAGGCGGTTGCCGCCGACAAAAAAATTATTGTCAAAGAGGCCGAAATCGACAAAATGATTAGCGAGGCCGGGGACGATAAGCTGAAAAAACAACTCAACCTCCCCTCGGAGCGAGCCTACATTGCCGCGGTGCTCAAAAAGAAACACGCGATTGACTTTCTCACTTCCTTGGGGTAAAATGCGGCCCAAATGAATAAAATGGATCCATTCGATACCATCAAAAAGAAAAAGGCCCTGCCGAAATTTGAAAACTTCATCGAAGCATTCAAAGATACCGGTTCAGACAAAGCTGACAAATTTGACTTCGAGTCGTTCTTAAACCAGCAAGAAGGCCGCATTCGCCAACAGGAGCGTCAGCGCTTTGACCAAATCCGCCACGAAGAACAGGTTATTTTTTCCCGGCAAAATCAGGAAACCAAATTAGAAATCGAGACTTTGCAGGTAGAAATCAAAAAGCTGGCCAAAGAAGTCGGCGGCGTCATGATCGAGGCGGAAAAGACCTCTTTCCAGGCCGTCATCAACCCCGGCGTCTACCACAAAAACTTCTTCAAGCGCTTACTGTCACTGCTGCAGCTGGCCCGCAAGCAAATTTCCGAAAGCAAAAACTGCCTGATGATTTTTAATCACCGCCAGCAATCCCGCTCCGCTTACTGGACCGGCGTCAAAACCGGCGGCACCAGTTTCATGCTCTCTTCAGATCGCACCGTCGCCACACAGGCCGGATAAATATCTGCTAAAATAAACTCCAAGGACGGTTAGCTCAGCTGGTTAGAGCGCAGCATTGACATTGCTGAGGTCGTAGGTTCGAGCCCTATACCGTCCACATGCTCCAAAAAAAATATTTGGACCAAATCAATCAAGTTCTCTGGCTTCACTTGGATAAAACCCGGGATAAAGCTTTTATTTTCGGTTCTTGGGCCATCGGGGACAACCGAAAGTGGTCGGATATCGACATCGGCATTGAGTCTGATAGAAAGTTATCGATTCATTTAATCAGCCGGTTACATGAGGCTTTTGAAGAATCAAATTTACCCTACGCTGTTGACGTGGTTGATTTTTCCGGTACTACCGAACAATTTAAGACAGTTGCCAAACAGGCAGTAATTCCCTTAAACTAAGTTATGCTGACAAAACTGCAAGCCCAATATCATGATTTAGAAAAAGCGTTAAAAAAACTAAATGAGGCGCTAAAACAACCGGAAACGGAATTAAACCGTGATGCCACGATTCAACGATTCGAGTTCACTTTTGAAATGAGCTGGAAAATAATGCAGTCAATCGCCAAAACTAACAAACCCAAACTTTACGGCGTTAAGGCAATCATTAGAGAAGCGGCCGCTTTGGGGTTAATCAGCCAGCCGGAAGCCTGGCTGGATTTTTTGGAAGACCGCAACCTGACCGTCCATACCTATAAAGAAGAATTAGCCAAACAAATTTACGCCAATGTAAAAAAATTTCCGAAGTTTGTCGAAGAATTGCTAATCCAAACTAAATCCCACCTTGAGTAATTTATGAAACAAACCGATAAATTAGATCTACTGCGCCACTCGTGCGCTCATTTGCTGGCAAAGGCCGTATTGGAGCTTTATCCCGGGGCTCATAATGCCATCGGACCGGCAATTCAACACGGATTCTATCAGGATTTTGATATGGGTAAACACAAAATTTCCGAAGTGGACTTGCCCAAAATCGAAGCCAAGATGAAAGAAATTTTACCCACTTGGAAGGAATTTACCTACAAAAAGGTTACCCTGGCTGAAGCCAAAAAACTCTTTAGTCACAATCCCTATAAAGTAGAAATGGCCACCCAATTTGCCGGAGAAGGCAAAAAGCTAACCACCAATAACCCGGGCGATTTTCTGGATCTATGTAAAATGACTCACGTAGCTAATCCCTCCAAAGAAATGAGGTATTTTAAACTTTTATCCGTTGCCGGCGCCTACTGGCACGGCGACGCCAAAAACCAGATGCTCACCCGGATCTACGGCACGGCCTGGCCCAGCCAAAAAGAACTGGATGAGTATTTAGCCAAACTGGAGCTGGCCAAGAAAAACGACCACCGGAAGTTAGGCCAGCAATTAGAGATTTTCACAATTTCCGAAGCCGTGGGCCAAGGCTTAATTTTATGGCTGCCCAAAGGCCAAATCATCAAAGACCAGCTGGAAAATTGGGTCCGGCAAACCGAAAAAGACTGGGGCTACCAGCACGTCACGACGCCGAACATCGGCAAGACCAAGCTTTATCAAACCTCCGGCCACCTGCCTTACTATAAAAAAGACATGTACCCGGTGATGAAAGGCGAAAAAGGGGAAGAGTACATCTTAAAGCCGATGAACTGCCCCCACCATCACCAGATATTTTTGGCAAAAAAGAGAAGTTACAAAGAACTGCCGCTAAGGATCGCCGAATTCGGCACCTGCTACCGGTTTGAAGCCTCGGGAGAGTTGTTCGGCTTAATGCGGGTGCGCGGCTTTACTCAAAATGACGCCCATATCTATTGCTCCGAAGATCAGGCAGTGGAAGAATTCGTCTCGGTAATGAAGCTGCACCAATATTATTATCAGCAGCTGGGCATCACCAAATATCACCTGGAATTGGCGCTTCGGGATCCGAAAAATAAAACCAAGTACATGGGCAGTGATGCCATGTGGGATAAAGCCGAAAACCTAATGCGCCTGGCGGTCAAACAAGTTAAAATCCCTATGGTCACCCGGATCGGCAACGCCGCTTTTTACGGCCCGAAGATCGACTTTATCATTGAAAGCACTACCGGCCGGGAATTTGCCATTTCCACGAACCAAATCGATCTTTTCATGGGAACACGCTTTGGCCTCAAATATACTGATTCAGACGGCAAAGACAAGACTCCGGTAATTATTCACCGGGCGCCGCTTGGCTCCCACGAACGTTTTATCGGCTTTTTGATCGAACACTATGGCGGCGCTTTTCCGCTGTGGCTGGCGCCGGTGCAAGTAAAAGTCTTACCGATTAGTGAGAAACAAAATGAGGCGGCCAAAAAAATAGTCTCTGAACTTAATAATTTCCGGGTGGAACTGGATGATCGGTCAGAATCTTTAGGCGCCAAAATCCGCGACGCGGAAAGCCAAAAGCTACCGTACCTGCTGATTTTGGGAGATAAAGAAATTGCCGCCAAAAGCGTGGCCGTCCGCCAAAGAGGCAAAAAAGACTTAGGCCAGATGACATTAAAGCAGTTTACTGATAAAATAGAAAAAGAAATTCAAGAGAAAACAATCCAATAAGGTCCGACCTTCACTGCGTAAAGGACGGACCTTTTACTTGACATCATAGCATCATGATGCTACAAATACTTATATGCCTTTAAATCTTGTCCGAACCACCATTTCTCTACCAACCGAGGTCCATTTGGCTTTGCGGGAAGAAGCCTTAAAACAACGAAAGTCTTTAAACTCTCTGCTACTGGAAAAAATCGCCCCGCCGTTAAAATTTAATCAAGGCGGGTTTAAAGTTAAGGCCTTCAATCTTGGAGTTAAGGGTAATTTATCCCGGGAGAAACTTTATGCCGACCGTTTCCGGCAAAAAGCCAATCGGGCTGGTTGACACCAATCTTCTGGTTTACGCCCACGACCTCTCCAGTCCATTTCATAATCGAGCTAAGACTTGGCTCGAAAAAATGATTAACCAGCATCAGGTGGTTTTATCTTGGCAAAACTTATTGGAATTTTATGCCATTATCAGAGATCGTAAACGCTGTCTTCGGCCACTAACAGCTGAAAGAGCAGTTAACTTAATGATCGAATATACCAAAGAGGCAATCATAATTTACCCACCGGCCCGGAAGAAATTTGACCTTGGACTGAAAATTTTTCGCCGTCTTAAACCAAAAGGCGCAAAAATCTTTGATTTAAGTCTCGCCGCCGAAATTCTCGCCAGTAATTTATCAGTAATTTATACTGTCAATGTCTCTGATTTTAAAAATATTCCTGGACTTAAGGTCGCCAACCCCTTACAATAGCGCTTAAATGAAATACCATCAAACCAACCAGTACATTACTGCCAAAGAAGTTCGGGTGATCGGCCCGGACGAAAAACAGATCGGCGTCATGACCCGCGATGAGGCCTTATTCAAAGCCAAACAGCAAGGGATGGATTTGATCATGGTCGCCGACAAAGCCCGGCCTCCGGTGGTCAAAATGATCGAATTTTCTAAATTCAAATACCAGCAGGCTCAAAAAATCAAAGAAAGTTCTAAAAAAGACAAAACTAAAGGCCTAAAAGAAATCCGCTTTACCCCGTTCATCGGTCAAAAAGATTTTGACACCCGAATTTCCCGCATCAAAGACTTTTTGGTCAATGGACATAAGGTGAGAATTACGGTAAAATTTACCGGTCGGCAAATCACCCACAAAGATTTTGGCGACGTTGTTTTAAATAAAGCCACTCATGCTTTGAGCGAGTTTGGCACTCAGGAAACTGCGCCCAAAATGCAGGGAAAATTAATGTGGGTCAACCTTGGCCCCAAAAAAGGCTTGAAAAAAAATGAAGAAAAAAAATCCGAAAATTAAATTAAAAACCAGAAAATCGGTCGCCAAACGCTTTAAGCTGACCAAAGGCGGTGCCGTTTTGCGCCGCTCCGGGCAAATCCGGCATTTGCGGGCCAACCGGAGTAAACGTAACCTGCGCCGGGGCAAAGTCCCTAAAGTCGTCGGTCACACTTTAGCCAAAAAAATTAAAAGAATGCTGGGGAGATAATATGCGCGTCAAAACCGGCATTGTCCGCCACCGAAAACACAAAAAAATCCTCAAGCTCGCTAAGGGCTACTGGATGAGCCGCCACAAGCTTTATACAAAAGCCAAAGAAGCGGTCTTGCACGCCGGCGCGTACGCTTATCATGGCCGCAAACGACGCAAGCGGGACTTCCGCACTTTGTGGATCCAAAGAATTAATGCCGGCTTAACCGGCTCCGGTTTGTCTTACTCCAAATTCATTCAGGCATTGAAACAAAATAAGATTGAACTCGATAGAAAAATCCTGGCCGAACTGGTCTTAAATCATCAGCCGGTTTGGCTCAAAGTGATGGATGCAACTGCTAAATCTAAAAAACCAGGCGCTGGCGCTAATTGACCAGACGCAAACCATTGACGAGCTAAACGAACTGCGGGTAGCTTTGCTGGGTCGCAAGGGCCAACTTCACCAAGCCTTCAGCCAATTAGACAAAGTCAGCTACGGGCGGCAATTTAACGAAATCAAATCGGCAATCGGCGAAGCGATTGCCGCCAGAATAGCTAAACTTTCAGGTAAAAAACCAGTCTGGTTCGATCCGACCGCGCCCGGAAAATTGCCGCCGCTTGGCCATTTACATCCAATCAGTCAGGCGATTGAAGAGATCCAAAGGATCTTTGAACACTTGGGTTTTACCCGGGCTCGCTATCCGGAAGTCGACTGGGACTGGTATGTTTTCGAGGCGTTAAATATGCCCGCCGATCATCCGGCTCGCGATGAATGGGAGACTATTTTTATCGACGCCCCCGCCCACCCCAAATTCGGTCAAATGGTCTTAACCACCCACACCAGCAATGGCCAAGTTAGGGAAATGGAGCGGGTCGGACACCCGCCGATCCGGATGCTCAACATCGGCAAGTGCTACCGCCGGCAGCAGGACCCAACCCACACGATTATGTTTCACCAATTCGAGGGCTTAGTGGTGAATAAAGGCATTTCTATTCCTAATTTGAAAGGCACGCTCGATTATTTCGGCCGGGAGTTTTTTGGGCCAAAAATTGAGTCAAGAATCAGACCGTTTCACTTCCAGTTCACCGAACCGTCTTTTGAGGTCGATTTTACCTGCACCAGCTGTGAGGGAACCGGCTGCCGCTTCTGCAAATCCGGCTGGGTGGAAGTCGGTGGCGCCGGCATGGTCCACCCCAATGTCTTAAGGGCCGGCGGCATCGACCCAAAAATTTACTCCGGCTTTGCCTTCGGTTGGGGAGTCGAACGGGTTCTGCGCTTGAAACCCGGCTTAAATATCGACGACATCCGCCTGCTTTATTCCACCAATCAGGAGTTTTTAAATCAATTTTAATTTATGAATATTTCCATTCCCCATTCCTGGCTCAAAGAATTTTTAACCACTGATGCCCCGCCGCAAAAAATCGCCGAGTGTTTATCTTTGTGCGGGCCTTCGGTCGAACAATTAGAAAAAACAAAAGATGATTATGTTTACCATTTGGAAGTGACTACGAACCGGGTAGACATGATGTCGGTTCTGGGCATTGCCCGGGAAGCGGCGGCCATTTTGCCCCGCTTCGGCTTTAGCGCCCGCCTCAAAAACGACCTTTATCAGCCTACGAGGACTCTCCTCGTAGGCAAACCTTTTCCGCTAAAAGTTATTGTCGATCAAAAATTGTGTCCTAGATTTAGTGCCGTGATAATTAATAATGTAAAGATTAGACCTTCTCCGGAAAAAATCAAAAATCGGCTAGAGTTATCCGGCATCCGCTCGCTCAACAACGTCGTCGATATCAGTAATTATTTGATGCGCGCTTATGGTCAACCGGTCCACACTTTTGACTGTGACAAAATTAAAGACAAAATGATTCTGCGCCTCTCTCGTAAGGGTGAAACCCTGACTACGCTTGACGGAAAAACTTTTACTTTGCCCGGTGAGGATATCGTGATTGAAGACGGCAGCAAACGATTAATCGATCTGTGCGGGATTATGGGCGGAGCCAACAGCGCCGTCGACGCCAACACCAAGAAGGTGCTTTTGTTTGTCCAAACTTATTCGGCTAAACATATCCGCCGCACTTCGATGATCTTGGGGCAAAGAAGCGAAGCCGCCCAAATTTTTGAAAAACAACCGGACCCTGAACAAATTATGTCTGTTCTCCTCAAGGGAATTCAATTATTTAAACAATTGACCGGAGGGGCACAAAGTTCAAAAATAATTGATATTTATCCTCAACCGGATAAACCAAAATCTGTTACCGCTCCGCTTCAATTAATTAAAGAATGTTTAGGGGTGGAAATTACTCAACCGGAAGTCGATAAGATTTTAAAATCTTTAGGCTTTATAAATAATCAAGTGCCTTCGTGGCGGGCTAAAGATATTAATATTCCTGAAGACATTGTCGAGGAGGTGGCCCGAATTTACGGCTACCACCGCTTGCCCAGTCAGATTATGGCGACGGCCATTCCGACCAATTACCCGGAAACAAATTTCTATTTGGAACAGCAAATTAAGCACTGGCTCGTCGGTTTTGGCTTGACGGAAATTTACACCAACTCTCTCATTGGCCAAAATTACCCGGGCCAATTAAAAATAAAAAACGCTTTAAGTACCGACTGGCAGTATTTAAGAAACTCGCTCATTCCTTCCCACACTCAAACTTTTGCCGCTTTTGAAATCGCCAATACCTATCATCCTCGCCCGGGCCGGCTGCCGGAAGAAAGGCTGCAACTGATTATCAGCGGCTTTAGCGACTTTGCCAAACTCAAAGGAATTGTCGACGCCTTATTTGCTAAACTTCATCTGCCGGTCTCCGCAGCCCTGACCGCAACCACGGCGGTAATTGATTTGGAGCCGGTGTTAAAACGGGCCAGGCTTTACCCTCATTACCGGCCGGTTTCTACCTACCCGGCAATCGTCGAAGACATGACTTTTACTCTGCCGCAGCGGACCTATTTAGGCCCGGTGATTCAGGCGATAAAAACCGTTGATCGTTTAATTATCTCTGTCCGTCTTTACAGCCTGTTTGAAAATAATTTTACCTTCCGAATTACTTATCAAAGCCAGACGAAACAGTTGTCAGCGGCAATCATTGCCCCAATCAGGAAAAAAATCGTCAGTAATCTAAAAACAGAATTTAAGACGGACTTGGTAGGGGAGTTGCGCTAGGACTCGCCTCCACCCAATCCCAATCGACGCCCACGCCGATCTTGATTTCGCTCTCACCGGCATTGCCTAACTCATCTTCACCCCGAACTTTCAATGTATGAGTGCCGTTATCCAAATGCTGGGTATATTCGTAAGGCTTGCCGGTAAAAGTTTTTTTCTCAACTCCGTCGGCATAAAAAATAACTTTCTTAATCGTTTTATTACCGGTAACCTTGGCTTTAAAAGTAAAGTCGTTGCCAATTTTGGCTTTATCCGCCGGTGATTCGATCTGGACCACCACCTCATTAGACTCGCCGCAAAATTCGGTGGGGAAACGGTAGCGTTCGTCGCTCTGTTTGGCAATCCAAGCGTCAATGCCTTCCTGATAACGGTTTTTGCCGCCGCCGGCCGGATCGTCTTCTTTTAAGACAATAAACTCTTTTTCTTCATAGTCGCCCCGGGCAACCATCGGGTCGCTGGCCAATTTGTTTTGGCTGCGGCAGAGCTTTAACTTGGTATGAATCGTGTCGACTCCCACCGGTTCGGTACCTTTGATCATGTACTCGCTCCGGCTCGACCAGCCGTCGTGGCTGACTAGTCCGGATATGGCATCAACCGAAACGCTGGCAACGCCGCTGGGGACAGGCCAACCTTTGATCGGCTGGCCTTTGAGCACTTCCAGTATAATCCGACGCCAAATGGGCGTCGCCCCGGAAACGCCCGAAGCCACCTGTTTCATCTGGCTGTTGTCGTTGTTACCCACCCAGATGCCGACGATCCGGTCCGGCGTCCAGCCGACGGCCCAGTTATCCCGCTGGTCGTCGGTGGTGCCGGTCTTGACCGCCACTTGTGACCCCGGAATTTTTAGCAGGCTGTTGGCACCGAAAGTAATCAACCGGGCGCTGTTGTCCGATAAAATATCGGAAATCAGGAACGCCTCGGCTTCGGATAAAACCCGGGGCCCGGCCACCGGCCGAAATTCCTCCAGGACTTTACCGCTTTGGTCTTCGACTTTTAATATACTGATTGGTTCAATTTTTAAGCCGCCGTTGCCAAACGACGAATAGGCAGTCACCATGTCAATTAATTTGACTTCGCCGCCGCCCAAGGTCACCGACAAACCAAAACGATTGACGTTTTCATTTGTCGGTTCAAGCGTCGTCAAACCCAACTTATAGGCAGTCGCCAGCATGTTTTTGACTCCCACCAATTGCAGTAATTTTACCGAAGGGATATTCAAAGAATTACCCAAAGCCAGGCGCAACTGGACCGGACCATGATCTTTGCCGTCGTAGTTTTTGGGTTTGTAAACCGGCAGATTGGCACCGCCGGGAAATTCAGTGGCCACGTCGACAATCATTTTCGCCGGCGTCATTCCCTGCTCAAAGGCGGTCACGTAAGTTACCGGCTTGATCGCCGAACCCGGCTGGCGCAAAGATAAATTAACGTTAACCTTGCCTTCATAATCCGGCGCAAAATAATTTTTTGAGCCGACCATAGCCAGAATTTCTCCGGTTTTGGTATCGAGCACCAAACCGGCGCCGTTGGTAATGTGCAGATCCTCGACTCTGGCGATTTCTTCGGCAACGATTTTTTGCGCTTCCTCCTGCAGCTTCCAGTCCAAAGTCGTGGTCACTTTTAAACCGCCCTGCTCGACCAATTTTTCGCCGTAGCGCTCGATCAGCTGCTGCCGGACGTACATAACAAAGTGAGGCGCCTTAAACTCACCGCCGGTGTCCGAAAAATTGACCTGATTTAACTGTTCCAGAGATTGTTTTTCTTCATCTTTAGTCAAATAACCGTCCTCGCGCATCCGCCGCAGAACGTCTTTGGTCCGCTGTTTATAAGCCTCCGGGTTCTGGCCAAAAGGGGAGTACTGGGTCGGCGACTGGGGCAAACCGGCCAGAACCGCCGACTCGATTAAATTGAGCTCGGATACCGGCTTGCCAAAATACGTCTCGGCCGCCGCTTCCACACCCCAGGCCGTGCCGCCATAAGGCGACTCGTTGAGATACATCTGTAAAATCTGGTCTTTAGTGTATTTCTTTTCAATTTGAACTGATAAAACAAACTCTTTGATTTTCCGGCTCACCGCCCGCTCCGGGGTCAAAAGCACGTTCTTGACCAATTGCTGGGTCAGGGTCGAACCGCCGGCCAAACGCCGAAAACGAAAAACGGTGTTGAACATTGCCCGGACTACGCCCAAGGGGTCAAAACCCTCGTGTTTATAAAAATTCTTGTCTTCGATGGCAATGGTGGCCTCACGCAAGTCCTGGGGAATCTGATCCAGGGTTACCGGCGTCCGGCGCTGGTCGGCAAAAACATCGTAAAGCAACTCGCTGTTTCTGTCAAAAATCTTGGTGGCAAATCCTTCCCGGCGGACGACTTTGTCCGGCCGGGGCAAATCCTTGGAGTACCAGGCGAATAAAACCGTGGTCACCAGAAAGCCGAAAATCAAACCAAAAAACGCCAACACTGCCAACAATCTGATTAGATCCGCTTTTGACCTGACCCTAAACTGCCTCATTTTGAAAAGCCGCTGCCGCCAAATCCGTTGCCAATTTGCCATACCCACCATTTTATGCTATTTTTGTCATCATGGTCAAAGTCACTTTCTCTTCCGGCTTCATCTACTTCGCTTAAATTTTTTCTTTCTCCAAGTTTTTTGTTTTAGTTTTCTATTTTTTATGCCTTTACATCCTGATTTATCACCACTCATTGGCCTACCATACAATTTCGATCACTCACCCAGGGTCGATCTGATCTCTGAAGCCGTCAATTGCCAAAGAATGCTCCATCAAGCCTATCAATCTCGCTTGGGAATAATTTTACCTAAAGGCATGTGGTCACAGGAAATTTTTCATGACGAGTCTTTAATCTTTGCCACCGTCGATCGCTTCGCCTTTGAAGCCGACATTGGCATATTTGGGCCAATTCATGGCCGTGACCCGCGTTATTTTCATTTGGCCTATTTTACCGGCCAGCATGATGAATCAGGAGATCCGCTTTTGCTACATGCCACGGTTTACGATCGGCAGGTATCGATTTGGAAATTATCTGATTTTTTCAAAAAACCAAGATATGAGGAACTAAAAAGAATCAAGCGGGTTAAACCCGAGCTTTTTGACAGCCAAGTCAGACCGGTTATTTTTCAGTAGCTTGAAAAAGTAAATTGCCCGTGCTAAGTTGGCTATATGTTAACCAAACAGGATTTGAAACAAATTAAAACTATCGTCAGAGATGAGGTTGTTTCCGAATCAGAGACGACTCAACGCCGATTAACTGCTGAAATCAAACTTACTCGGATGAAAATTCAGGAAGACTTAGACAGTCTCAAAGATCGCGTCAAAAACTTAGAGATACTAACAGGAAAAATCGACAAAAAGCTCGATGAGCATTTTAACTTTCTGGATAAAGAACACTTGGGGCTGGTAAAACGAGTCAAGAGGATTGAAACCCATTTTAATATCCAGCCTATTGCCGATTTGTAAGTTTTGTGGTATAATCCGTCTATCTTTGAAAATTTAATTAAAGCAATTAAGGAGAATTTTACACTCCTTATAACCCTGAGAGTAATCGAAGGGGGAGCAGTCCCAACAAAATTGGGAATGGGTACGCCCATCATAGCGTTAGCGTGTGTCGGCAACGGAGCACGTCAGTTTTGATCTGACTCCCGCATTGTGGCGGGTTTTTTTGTACTTCGTTCATGCTGTGGTGCCGGAGTCCGGTCAATCGGGGCTGTCCGTAAAACAGTTGCTATACTAGCTACGAAGGTTCAAATCCTTCCCGCAGCGCTTATGCTTAACCTAGCTTTAAATCCGCTTTTTTGGCCTGATCAAGGCAATTTGGTGGTGGATAAAACCAAGCCAAATATCTTTATCGGCGCGGGGATCGCCACCCAAACGCAATTAAGCCAAGCCGTGCCTTTTGATATTATTGGTTTTCTGTTGTCGGCCGAGTTTGTCAGACGCCAAATTCCCCAAGCCCAAGTATTTTTATTAATTGCCGATCAGCACGCTTGGCTGGCCAATAATTTTGATCATGAAGCCTGCCAAAAAGCAACTGATAATTTACATCAAACGATACTAAAGATAATTAAAAATTTACAGCTGAAAAACTGGCAAGTGTTTTTGGCTTCGCAAGTTTTCCCTAAAGCTTTGCCCCAATCTTACGAAGAGCTGGAAAAAAGAGACGTGACTCATTTTTTTAAGCATCACGACTGCGGCATTAAAATCGGTTGGAGTTTTTCTGTAGCTGAAACCAGTCATAAAACCGACGAGTCACATTTTGACCACCAACTAGATCTTCCGATTAAATTTATTTTTACTAAACCGGGAGTCACTTCTTCCCCAAAAAAGCCGTTCGAAAGCCCGTACATCTGTACAGATCCCAGCACCAGAATCGTAATCGGCCAACCTTCCACCCCGGGGTGGAAGGTTAACCTGGCAGTGAAAAATCATCTAAACCGTATTACAATGTTATTTGAACAATTAATTAAGCCGTTTCCTAATAAAACGCCGCTTGAAAATAAAATTGAAAAAATAATAAGTTTAATATGCAATTAACTACTGACTTTGTCTTAACTAGGGGGGTAGAGCGGGTTTTGCCGACCAAAGAGGGTTTGGCAAAATTAATGGAAACAAAAAAAATTAGTTTATATGAGGGCTTCGACCCCACTAGCCCCAGTTTGCACATCGGCCACTTGATCGGCATCCGCAAACTGGCCCAGTTTCAAAAATTGGGCCACCAGGTTATTTTTCTGATCGGGGACTTTACCGGCATGATCGGCGACCCGACCGACAAAACCGCTACCCGCCAAAAACTGACCCATGAACAAATGTTGGCTAATCTAAAAAGCTACAAGGAACAGGTAAAAAACGTCATTGATTTTGAGGGGAAAAATCCGGTTAAAATCATGTTTAACTACGACTGGCTGTCGAAGTTAACCTTTGAGGACGTTGTGGAACTAGCTTCACATTTTACTGTCCAACAAATGATCGAACGGGATTTTTACCAAGAAAGATTAAAACAAAATAAACCGATTTACCTGCACGAATTTATGTACCCGCTGATGCAGGGCTACGATTCCGCCCACATGGCCGTGGACCTGGAGATAGGCGGCAACGACCAAATGTTTAATTTACTCGCCGGCCGCACCTTGGAAAAAGCCTACAAAAACAAAGAGAAATTTTGCTTAACGACCAAACTCTTGACCGATCCGACCGGCGCCAAAATGGGTAAAACCACCGGCAATACCGTTAATTTAACAGATACACCCGAGGACATCTTTGGCAAAATCATGGCCTTACCCGACTCGCTATTAACTCTTGGTTTTGAACTGCTAACTGATCTCGAAAAACCATCGGCTGAACCCATGGCCGCCAAAAAAACTTTAGCCCTGGAAGTCGTTAAACAAATTAATGGCGCCGCTAAAGCCCAAGCCGCGCAAAAGAATTTTGAGCAGACGTTTCAAAAAAAGACGCCGGAGTTTAAACAAACTATAAAAGCCAAAGATAATTTAATGCTCACAATTGCTGGTTTAGTCGGCAGCAATTCTGAAGCGAAAAGATTAATTAATCAGGGCGCAGTGGATGTGAATAGTCAAAAAATAAATGATCCGAATTTAAAATTAAAAACCGGGGATAAATTAAAAATCGGCCAGAAAACTTTTGTCAAAATCGTATGAGGCTCACTAAAAGACAAAGAAAGTTTTTTACGATTGTGGTAGCCATTGCCAGCTTGAGTTTACTGCTGGGTTCGCTCCTGCCGCTGTTTTATGCTTTCTAACCTCCTCCACCATTACCCGTTTCGCTATGAAGATTTAAGAGATTTTGAAACCGGGACAATTTTAGAATCAAAAAATATTTACACTCATTCAGGAAAAACGGTGCAAAAAATTTCAGTCAGGGTCGGAAATAAAATCAGAGAGCTGACTTATTTCAATCAGCCGTTTTTAATAAAAACTTTACGGCCGGGAGTTAAGATAAGCCTGGCCGGGACTGAATACGAAGTGAACGGCCCCCTGATCCATACCGGCCGCTTGGTCCCGGTCTACCCGGAAACCAAAGGCATTTCCTCTAAATGGATCAGGCGCCAAATTTACAACCAGTTAAAAAAACCGATTGGCGATTGGCTGCCGGCAGCCATGCTGGAAAAATATCACCTGATCGATTTAAACTCGGCCCTGCGCCAAATCCACTTTCCGGACACTCCGGCCGCGGCCGAAACCGCCAAACGGCGTTTGGCTTTTGACGAACTCCTGGAAATGCAGCTGTTGGCCCGGCAAAAAAGACAGTCCTGGAAGAAAAAGTTAGGCAATAAATTAGCCATTGATAAAACTAAACTAAACCGGTTAATTAAATCGCTGCCATTTAAATTGACCGCCAGTCAAAATCGCAGTTTGGAAGAAATTATGGCTGATCTTGCCAGTGATCAACCCATGAATCGGTTATTACAGGGAGAAGTGGGTTCCGGTAAAACCGTGGTCGCCGCCCTGGCCATGTATTTGACTTACTTAAATGGGCTTAAGTCAATCTTAATGGCGCCGACGGAAATTTTAGTGGAGCAGCACTACCAAACTTTAAAATCAGTT
>Ga0209211_10003725_pt1 | contig 24476 bp, 21 predicted proteins | sample RifGroA2_FD_183992 | JGI IMG/M metagenome (GOLD analysis project Ga0209211, IMG submission 183992) | Groundwater microbial communities from Rifle, Colorado, USA - Groundwater A2 (SPAdes) (version 2) | ecosystem: Environmental > Aquatic > Deep subsurface > Groundwater | place: Rifle, Colorado...
CAGCTTGCGTCGCGCCGAGGCGCCGGGCAGCAAGGTCTTGACGCCAATACGGTCAAGCTCCGAGGCAATGCGCTGGAAACGTGCAATTTCAAAATCAAGATTGGGAATCACGACATCCAGGCCGCTCTTTTTTCGTATCGTCGCCAAGCGATCGAAAAGCATTGCATCGCCTTCCTGTTCCTTCTCCTCATCGTTCTCGACGCTGATCCGGCAACAGACGTCAAACAGTTCGGAACGAAACAGGCCGGTATCGTTTGGCGCGTAGGTGAGGCCCAGCAAGCGGCCGACTTCCGGCGCATGCCTGAGGCAACGGGCCACCCCAAGGCCGGGCTGGGTCAATTCGAAGGCCGAAATGCCCGTGACGCCTACCGCCAGATCGCCCTTCTTCCTGCGTATCGGCTTTCCCGCCGGGACCTGCGCGCTCCCTGACCGCCTGAGTTGGCGAACAGCGGCAATCGGGACCGCCATTTCCTGAACATCCCTGACATACATGGAGCCCACCCGAACCGTTCTCGGCGCACGTCCTCCTGGAGACAGAATTTCGCGGACCAGGGCAACCGGCATGTTGCCGCCGGCAAACTCGGTCAGCAGTATCCATGCCGGAAACCGGCAGTTGATCTCGATCAGATGGAACTGGCCCCCGTTTGCCGATCGCACGAACTCCAGTTCCAGCGGTCCTCGCCAATGAAGCCGGCTCAGCAAACGCAACGCAACGCGTTTGAGCACCGGATCCGCGATGACGGCGCCCACCACGCTTTTGCCGCGCTGATTGGTACCCAGCTTGCGCGCCGAAGCCATCGAAAGGCAGCTTCCGTCGCCACGCGCAACTACCGCCACCATGTACTCGCTGCCGTCGATCGCTTCCTGCAACAACACACCGCCGCCCCATTTGGCGGCCAGGATTTCCGCCTCGAATACCGCCTGTTCCCGGTTGAAGACCTTTTTTCCACCCGCGACGGTTCCCTTGACCCACAGGGGGTAACCGAAATTGTCGGCATGCAACGCCACCGCGGACAGATCGCGCACATGCACGGTTCGCGGCGTAGCCACGTCATTGGCATAACAAAACGCACTGAGATTCGCCTTGCTGATCGCCTGCACGTCTCCGACTTCAGGCAGCAAGGTACGGATTCCTGCGCGAGCCAGGCGACTCGACAAGCGGGAGACGATGGGTACCTCAAGATCAAGGCAGGGCACAAGGGCGTCGATCGGGTATTTCCGGTGCAACTCCAGAAGCCGTTGCAGGACGGCTTCATCTCCCTGCGCGATTGGCGGAATCATGTGCAACCGGTCGGCCACGCCCGGCGTCCAGCCCCCCGTCGAGAAAGGATCGTAGACCAGTCCGTCGATCTGAAGCGACCCGCGCCATCCCTTGCGCAGCGCTCGCGCGACGGCAAGCCCTGGCTCCGGGTTGTCGAGTCCGGCCAGGCCCGTAAGCGCGACACGAATTCCAGTCATGGTCAGCCCTGCTCCAACAAATCCATCAGGTGCAACTCGCTGACCAGAGCCAGAACATCCTTTTGCGCAGTGTCGGGAGCAACGTCAAAGGTCCTGGTCAGCCCCGCGGCCAGCGCATCGGCATCGACGCCCTTTTTTAGAGCCTTCAGGCTGACCCAGGCGGACTCATTGCAGACGCAGATTGTTCCGCTCTGGGTATCGAGCATCATCCCGCCCTTGCCCTCCGCGTCTGCTTCCAGGCGAACGTAAGGCCGCAATTTCAGCCGGGTGGTCTTCACGACTTCTTGGCGGCAGCCATTCCTTGCAAGGCGTCCGGATAAGTTGGCGAAATCCGCAACGCACGCGAAAAATACGCTTGAGCCCCCGCTGCATCCTTGAGCGCGAGCCGGGCATAGCCACGGCCGGTCAGCGCATCGATGCCAAGCGGACTTGCGGTTACCGCGGCAGCGAATAACTCATCGGCCTTCGCAGGTTCGCCAAGACGATAGTGTGCCCAAGCCAGTGTCGTCCCGGCCGAATACTCGATTGTCCAATATTGACTGGTGCCCGGAATCGGAACGACGTCGACGATCGGCAGCAACTGCCTGGGTTCAAGCTTCATCGCGGCCTCAAGCAGCGGCAAGGCCTCCCGATATTTGCCTTGGCGGAACAAGGCAAATCCCTTGCCGCGCGACAGGTTCGGGTCCGTGGCTCCCGCCTTCAATGCCGCGTCAAAGCGCTTGATGGCATTTGCATTGTCGCCGGAAAAATACAATCCCCAGGCGAGACTGGGAAGCGACTCGCGCGCCGCTCTGGGCGAGAGGTTCAGACGGTCGAATGCCGGCTCGATATAGGCAGGAGCAAGCGCTGCCGCAGCCGCAGCCTTGCGGCCCGCCAATTCCTCATCGCCGAGACCGATCGCGGCCCGTGCCAGCAGGTACTGGATGTCCGATGAATAGGGGTAGGCCTTCTCGCCGAGAACAAGCACTTCCTTCGCCTGCGAGTAGGCTCTTGCATCGATCATTTTCACCGTCGGCGCGGTGTAAGACATCACGCCCTGATAGGGAGCCAGGGAATAGGCGGTCGCCAGCGCCTTGGCCGCGACGGGAAACTGCTTGCCCTCGACGGCGACATAGCCCAGTCCCTTGTGCGAAAGGTAGGCACCGGGCGTCTTCCCAACAATCGCCTGAAAGGCCCTTCCCGCGCCTTCGTAATCCTTCTTGTAGAAGGCCAGCCAGGCCAAGCCGTCATCGATGAGCCACATGAATTCCTCGGGACTCTCTTTTCGTGCGCTCTCGAATCTGGTTCTGGCTTGTTCGAACTGACCGGCTTCGAGCAGAGCCCAGGCCTGCTGATACAGGACCAGTTCCGCTTTGCGCGCGGCGATACGCCCGCTTTGCGAGGCGTAATTGTCACTATCGATCTTCAAGGCCTTGTCGAAGGCGCTGGCCGCGGCCTTGGGATCTCCCATGGCCAGAAGGGTCCAGCCGCGCCCGTCCTCGGCAGAAGGGTTCCTCGCGCCGGCAGCGGCGTCCAGTTTCGCCTCGAACGCCCCCAGCGCCTTCCTGTAGTCTCCCTTGTAGTACGCCTCCCAGGCTTCCTTCACCAGTGCAGTCTTGCGGAACTGAATCGTGGCCAGACCAGACTGGGCCGACGCGTGATAGGGAATCGCCTTGAGCGCAGTCTTGAAGCTCTTTTCGGCTTCGGCGGCCTGGTCGCTGCCCGACTGCGTCCAGCCCAGCCCGGCGTAAGCATCTCCCCTGTCGCCGCCCTTGATGGCCGCTTCAAACGACTTTCTGGCCAGGGGTAGATTATTCAACGCGAGTTGCGTCCATCCGCTACCCAACAACCCGCTCACCGCCGTCCCTCCCGCCGCCGCATACTGCTCGAACCGCTTGGCCGCCGCCACGGCGCCTCCGGCATAGTAGAGCCCCCATCCCAGCGACAACAAGGCCGCCTGTTTCGACTGCGAACCGAGCGCGACCTTGTCGAAAACCGGATCTATGTAGAACGGCGCCAGCTCTGCGGCCCTCGCCAGACTCGCGCCGGCACCGCGTTCCTCATTCAAGCCGGCTTGCGCCCTCGCCAGCAGAAAATGGATGTCGGCGGAATAGGGATAGATACGCTCTCCCAGCGCCAGGATTTCCTTCGCATCGCGGAACTGGCCGGCGTCGACCAGCTTCGCCGCGGCAGTCGCGTAAGCGGCCAGCGCCTGGTAGGGGTTCAACAGCAGGGACCGCGATATATGCCTGGTGGCGGTACTGAAATCCTTTCTTTCCAGCGCGACCCGGCCCAGTCCCATTTCCGAGAGGTAGGCGTCCTTGTTGGCCGCCAGCACGGCGGAAAACGCCTTCTCGGCGCCCGCGTAGTCCTTTTGGAAGAACAACACCCAGCCGAGCCCATCGTCGATCAGCCATTGCAAGTCTGTCGGTGTCTCGCCACGCGCCTTGCCGAACATCGCCATCGCTTCGTCGAAGCGTTCCAGATCAAGCAGCGCCCAGGCCTGCCGATAGCCGAGCAGCAGCCGACTTTCGGCCACCGCAAGACCGCTCGACGAATAGAAGAACTGCGGATCCATCGCAATCGCCGTGCGGAACGCGTCGCGCGCTTCCTTTGGCTTTCCCTGCGCCAGCAAAGCCCAGCCACGGCCGTCCTCGGCGGACGGATTCTTGATCGCCGCTGCCTCGCTGCGCTTGCCGTCAAACAAGCTCAAGGCTTTGTCATACTCGCCCTTGTAGTAGGCCTCCCATCCCTCCTTGACCAGGCGCGTCTTGAGCGACTGGAGGCCGCCGATCCCTGCCTGGGCGGATGCATTGCCAGGGTCGTCAGCCAGCACCTTGCGGAACGCGGACTCTGCAGCCGCACCCTGTCCGTCGGCCAGAAGCGCATAGCCCAGGCCAATCCTGTATGCCGGAACCTTGGGGTAACGGCTGATCAGGTTTTCGTAGGTCCTTCTGCCAAGCGCCGGGTCGTTCATGGCAATCAGCACTGACGACAATAGCCCGTTGAGCCCCGGATTGTCGCTGGTCGTTTCGATGCCGCCCAGCACCTGACCCAGGGCCTGCTTGAACTCGCCCTTGACGAGAGCAATGCGCGCCAGTCCGTCACGACAGAAAAAGCATTTTGCATCGCGGCTCAAACCACGCTCGAATTCCTGCCTGGCCTTTGCCAGGTCGCCGCCATTGAACGCCAGCCATCCCAGGCCCACCGCCGCGTCCGGCTTTCCGCCCGCCGCGGCTTCCTTTTCCTCGTCATGGAAATGCTTCGCCGCCGCGTTGACGTCACCCTTCTTCATGGCCAGCCAGCCCTTCAGGTCGTGAACCATGGGCCGCTGCCAGTCAGCCGCGACCGGCTCCGCCTTTTTCAGATAGTTCTCAGCCTCCACGTAGTTGCCCGTCTTGGTAAACACCCAGGCCAATCCCAGAAGCGCATCGAAGTCATTGGGCCAGGACTTTTCAAGCTTGCGAAAACTGCTCATCGCCGAACCATAGTCGTCGAGCATGAACTGGCTCCAGCCCAGGATGCCCAGATCGTCAAGGCTGGCACTTCTTGCGGCCAGATCCCGCGCCTCGACGAATTTCTTCGCGACGAAGGTTTCTTCTGCTCCGGCAAAGCTTGCGGACGAAAATGCAAGCATTGAAAACAGAGTCATGGCCCTGAACATTTGCGACCTTCTCATGGCAGTTCTCCCCTAAGAATGTGAAGGAACAAGAATTCGCGATCGACGCTCAAAGCCATGGGAGCCACCCCTTCCTGCCCGCCAAGACGCCATCGGCGCGCAATGGCCTGTGTTCGACCAAACAACTATACTGAACTTTCATATTGCGAATCCAACCAAGTCGATAATCCGCCGTCTGCCGCACTGAACAGTTGACGCAGATCAAGGCCGAATCGCTTACGCACGAATGCTTCCGCCGGCGCCCCAGGCGGCTGTCTTTCCGGAAATCCGCTTCATTCAAGCCCTGCGGCGTTCAGCCTGGTTCCGCACCAAGGGAGAAGTTCCGATTCTGATGATGCCCCTGCGGAGTGGGCTAAGCTCGCAAACGACGCGAGCAAAGCCACTCCGGATGATGATGCCCCTGCGGAGTGGGCCAAGCCCGCAAAAGACGCGGGCAAAGCCACTCCGGATGGTTACAATAGTCGCTATCTTCAGCCAAAAGATACCTACTCATATCGCGTATGCAGATCGGCTTCGAAACCATTCGCGAGATCCTCGAACACCGCCTGCACCAGGAGGATATCGAGCGTCTGCTGGACGGACTTGACGAATCCGGCAAGGCCCAGCTGTTCTACCGCATTACCGAGCTTTTGCGCCGCACCACGGCGCTTGCCGACATTGCCAATCGCGTATCCGACAGCCTGTCGCTCGACGTGCTGTTTCCGCGCCTGATGGAAGTGGTTACCGAGGCGCTCAACGCCGACCGCAGTTCACTCTTTCTTTTCGATCCGGAGACAAATGAGTTGTTCTCGCGGGTCATGCAGGGCGATGTCATCGGCGAAATTCGCTTCCCCTGCCACCTCGGCGTCGCCGGTTCGGTGTTCACCAGCGGCCAGGCCGAAATCATCGCCGATGTGTATGCCGACCCGCGCTTCAATCAGGAGGTCGACCGGCGCACCGGCTACCGCACCCGGAATATTCTCTGCGTCCCGATCCGCAACAAGAACCGCGAAGTGATCGGCATCACCCAGGCGCTGAACAAGCATGTCGGCGACTTCGACGGCGAAGACCAGCGGCTGCTTGAAGGGCTGTCGCTGCAGGCCTCTGCGGCACTCGAAAACGCGCGCCTGTTCGAGAAAGTCGAACGCCAGCAGCGCGAGGAAGCCATGCTGCTGGAAGTAAGCATCTCGATCGTCTCCGAGATCCACCTCGATCCGCTGCTGGCCAAAATCATGGCGGCGGCGACCACGCTGCTCGAAGCCGACCGCGGCACCCTGTTTCTCTACGACGCCGCCCGTGACGAACTGTTTTCGCGTGTCGCCGGCGGTATTGGCGGCGAGGAGATTCGCTTCCCGGCAAATGCGGGTATCGCCGGGGAATGCTTCAGTACCGGCGGCGTGATCAACATTTGCGACGCCTACAGCGATTCCCGTTTCAACCCGGAGTTCGACCGGCACACCGGCTACCGCACCCACAGCCTGCTGTGCATGCCGATTCTCGCCAGGGGCGAGCGCCGGATAGGCGTGATGCAGATATTGAATCGCAAGGGCGGCATGTTTGGCAGCGCCGACGAACGGCGGCTGCGGGCCTTCTCGGCGCAGGCCGCCGTAGCCATCGAGAATGCGCAGTTGTTCGAGGAGGTCAGTGCCGAGCGCAACTACAACGAGGCCATCCTGCACAGCATGAACAACGCCGTGCTGACGCTGGATGCCAACGGCGTGCTGAGGAAAGTCAACGAAACGGCCGTCCGCATTTTGCGCCGCAGTACCGAGGACCTGGTCGGCCACACGCTGCATGAGCATTTCACCGGCCGCAACAGCTGGGTGGCGAAGAGCCTGGAAAAAGTTCGGGTCTCGGGCAAGACCGACCTCACCGTCGATACCGATCTGTTCGTCGATGGCGCCGAGGTGATTTCGATAAACCTTGCCACCGTACCGCTGACCAGCATGCGCAATGAATTGATCGGCTACATGCTGATGATGGAGGACATCACCCGCGAGAAGCGATTGCGCAACACCATGTCGCGCTACATGAGCAAATCGGTGGTGGACCAGCTCTTGGAGAGCGGAGAGTCGGTGCTGGGCGGCACGGGACGCGACGTCAGTGTGCTGTTTTCGGACATCCGCGGCTTCACCTCGATCTCGGAGCGGCTCGGGGCCAAGGAAACAGTGGCCTTGCTCAACGAGTATTTCACCGACATGGTGGATATCGTGTTCGCCCACAACGGGGTACTCGACAAATATATCGGCGACATGATCATGGCGGTGTTCGGCTCGGTGCTGCAAAGCGCCGATGACGCCAGCAATGCGGTCATGGTCGGCAACAAGATGATGACCGGCCTGCACCAGCTGAATCGCCGCCGCGCCGGGCGTGGCGGCGAGGCGATCCGCATCGGGGTGGGCATCAGCACCGGCAATGTCGTCGCCGGCAACATCGGTTCGCTGAAACGCATGGAGTACACCGTGATCGGCGACCGGGTCAATCTCGCCGAACGTCTCGAAAGCGCCAACAAGTTCTACGGCACCTCGATCCTGATGTGCGAGCAAACCTACGCCGCCATCAAGGATCACGCCTCGGCCCGCGAGATCGACCTGATTCGCGTGCGCGGCCGGGACGCGCCGGTGGCAATTTACGAGGCGCTCGGCCATCACTCCGAAGACAGCTTCCCGCACGCCGCGGAATTGCTGGGGGCCTTCACCGCGGGACTGGCCCTCTACCGCCAGCGCGACTGGCCCGGCGCCGAGCACTATTTCAAGCAGGCGCTGGCCGCCAACCCCGCCGACGGGCCGTCAAGAATCTACCTGGAGCGCTGCCAGGTCTATCGCAGCACTCCGCCGCCCGCGGAATGGGACGGCGTCTGGACCATACATACCAAGTAGTCCGCCGCCATCCGCGACCGGTGCTCTTCACCCCAGTTGGCTTCTCGCTGACCAACAGGAAGGATTTGAATCATGCTGGATCTTTCATCCCTGCTGGCACACCACGCACGCTATCGACCGCATGCGACGGCAGTGGTATTTGACGCGCGGCGACTGGATTACCGCAGCTTCAATGCCAGGGTCAATCGGGTCGCGCATCTGCTGAGCGCGCTTGGCGTGAAGAAGGCCGAGCGTGTTGCCACCCTGCTGCCCAACACGCTTGAACTGCTCGAACTTTACTGGGCTTGCGCCCGGATCGGCGCCGTCATCGTACCGCTGTCGCCGCTGCTGACCGGCGTCGGCCTGTCCAGTCTGATCAACGACGCCGGAGCGGTCTGCCTCGTCACGCAGAAGAACCTGCTGCCCGTGGTCGAAACCGTGTTGCCGGAATTGACGACACTGTCGCCGGCACGCGTGCTGCTAGTCGATGGCGACCAGCCGCCCTGGGGCGACTACGCTGCCCTGGCGGCAGCCGCAGCGGATACCGAGCCTCCTGTTGCCGATGTCACGGCCGACGACCTCTTCAACATCATGTACACCTCGGGCACCACCGGCCTGCCCAAGGGCATCATGCACAGCCACCGCGTGCGCGCCATGTATGCCCTGCTGCTCGGCGCCGCCTGGCGCATGACGCCGGAATCAGTGGTGCTGCATACCGGCGCCATCGTCTTCAACGGCTGCTTCGTCACCCTGATGCCGGCCTTTCACCTCGGCGCCACCTACATCCTGCACCGCCAGTTCGATGCCGCGGCGATGATCGAATCCATCGCGACGGAAAAAGTCACCCACATCATGGTGGTGCCGGCGCAGATTATCGCCCTGCTCGACTCGCCACAATTCGATGCCGAGAAACTTGCCTCGCTGCAAATGATCCTTTCGCTTGGCGCGCCGCTGGCGCAGCCGCGCAAGGACCAGTTGAACCAGTTGCTGCCCGGACGCTTCCACGAACTCTACGGCCTCACCGAAGGCTTCGTCACCATCCTCGACAAGACCGACGCCGTGCGCAAGGCAGGTTCGGTCGGTTGTGCGCCGCCCTTCAGCGCGGTGCGCATCGTCAATGATGCCGGCCGCGACCTGCCGGCGGGAGAAGCCGGCGAGATCGTCGGCCGCGGCCCGTTTGTCATGCAGGGTTACTGGCGCAAGCCGGAGCTCACCGCCGAAACCCTGCGCGACGGCTGGATTTACAGCGGCGACATCGGCTACCTCGACGACGAAGGCTACCTCTATCTGATCGATCGCAAGAAGGACATGATCGACTCGGGCGGGGTCAAGGTCTATCCGCGCGACATCGAAGACATCGCCGCGCGCCACCCGGCTATTGCCGAGGTTGCGGTGTTCGGCATCCCGCACCAGACCTGGGGCGAAACTCCGCTCGCCGCAGTCGTTTTGAAAGTCGGCGCTGGTGCTACGGCGGAAGAATTGCGCGACTGGATCAACGAACGCGTCGCGGCACGCTATCAGCGCGTCCAGGCCGTTGTCATCATGCCGGCCTTCCCGCGCAATGCCGCCGGCAAGACATTGAAGCGGGAAATGCGCGATCCGTACTGGGCGGGACGCCCTAAGCAGATCTGACGGGCGGGCTGGCGCGACCCATCGACAGGACCGTCAGTACCGCCAGCACCTGCAGCAGCGCCACGCCCGGCAACACGCCATCGCGGCCGCCGGCATCGAGCAGGGCGCCGAATGCCAGCGGTCCCAAGGCCAGGCCGACATCCAGGCCGGAATAGACAAAGCCATAAACCCGGCCGAACGCAGGCGAAGCTTTGCCTCCCGCCAGCGAATCCGTGGCGACGCGACGCACCAGAAGATCGCGCGAGGGGCCGGCGAGGCCGACGCCGATGCCGATGCCGACCATCAGCGGAATCACGCTCCAGGCCGGCGGCAATCCGCTGGCCAGCACGGCGGCGAAAATGGCGGCGCCGACCAGCGCGGCGCCTACCGCGCGCTCGTGCGCTTGCACCCGTACCGCGACAAAACCGCCCACCACCATGCCCGCCGCCGATCCCAGCAAATAGCCGGTCAGCGCCGCCACCCCGGCCGCCGCGGAAATGCCGTAGATGCCCCCCAGCACCGGCGCCGAAAAACTTTGCAAGCCACCAAAGGCGGCGGTAATCAACAGGAAGAAGGCGAAGGCCAGCCAGATCACCGGCGTGCCGAGGAACGCGAAAGTCGCTCCCGGCGCCGTACCGCCAGCGCCGACTCTTGGCAGATCGTCGTCGAGCAAGGGCCGCGCCACCTGCAACGCGGCTATCGAGCAAAAGGCCACCAGCGCCGCCGCAAGTCCGGCGCCGCGCCAACCGGCCCAGGCCATTGCCGTGCCTGAAATGGTCGCGCCCAAGGCCCAGCCGAGATTGCCCGACAGACCGTGCACCGAAAAGGCATGCCCCAGGCGCGAGGCGGAAACCTTCTTGTTCAGCAGCGAGAAATCCGCCGGATGGAATACCGAATTGCCCATGCCGGCCAGCGCCACCGCCAGCAACAGCATCGGATAATTGACGGCCACCGACAGGGCCAGACCGGAAGCCGCCAGCAGGCTGATCCCCGCCATCAGTACGCGGCGCGCGCCGTAGCGATCCACCACGATCCCGGCAAAAGCCTGACCCATGCCCGAGATGGCGAAAAACACGGTCATCAGGAACCCGGCCTCGGTATAGCCAAAACCGAAGTCCGGCATCAACAACGGAAACAGCGGAGGCAGCAACAGATGGAACACGTGCGAGGTAGCGTGGGCGACGCCGACCAGTGCAATCACTGCGGCATCGGCGCGTATTGTGGGAGTCGGCGTCATCGGCCGATCCTAACCGAAATCCGCGGCGGGAATATGCACCCGGCGCCGTCCGCTACACAAGCGGAACGACTGCCCGTTTGTTCCCGAGCGCTGGCGCGTCAGCGCGCAACGATGGCCCCACCGACCAGCTTGACCTTGTCGCCGATGCGCCAGGACGGCAGGGCCTCGGCGGCGATGGTGCGGATAGAGCCGTCGTCCATGCGCAGGTTGACCTGGTAGCTCGTGGTCTTGCTCTGGGATTTCTCGATCGAGTTACCAAGCAGGCCGCCACCGACCGCGCCGGCGATGCTGGCGATCGTACGCGTGTTGCCGCGGCCGACGTTGCTGCCCAGTATGCCGCCGGCGAGACCGCCGATGACCGCGCCGGCGCCGGTTCCCTGGCCTTCATTGGTCACTTGGCGCACATTGGTCACAACCCCGCAATCGACGCAGGGCGGCGGCGCTGGCGGCACGGACACTGCCGTCGGCGACGGTACGTAATCGGGGGGGACGCCGCTGCCGGCGGAAGGCGGCACATAGTCGCGAGGAACTCCGCCGCCAAAGGGAGGCGGCATCGCCGCCATATTCGCCGGACTATCCCGCTCGACTATTTTCCTGGCCACCGGTTTATGAATCACAGCAGGCGTCTTGCCGGCAGCCACCGCGGGCGGCTGAGGCGCGGCGACAGAAGCCGCCGGCACCACGGGCGCGGCCACCGGCTCGATTGCGGGCGCCGTGGCAACGATGGCCGGGGGCTCCGGAACCGGAGCCGTCTTCATCGGCAAGAGCCCGGTCAACGCAGCGATGCCGGCCAGGGACAGCAGGGTTACCGAAATGCCGGCGACCCACAACAAAGGATGCAGGGACGAGGAAAAAGAAGTGGTGCTGGGAGATGTTTCCATGTTCTGAGTTTCCTGGGTAATTGATCAGCGTGGGGCATATCCCGGAGGAGGCGGCGGCGGATTGCCCGACGGTGGCGGCGGGACATTCCCGGGTGGCGGCGGCGGATAGGAAGAACTCGCCGGCGCGCTTGGCTGAGCCGGCGCCTGCGCCCGGCTGCGCGCCATGGCACCGGAGACCGGCACCTGGTTTCCCTTGGCGTACATGCACTGGACATAGGAATTGTCGTAGTTGCGCTGGGTTCCGTAGGCGGAACTCTGGGCGGCACCGGCGCCGGCCATGCTGCCGACGAGCAGCCCGGTGCCGGCGCCGACACCGGCGCCATCGCGCCCGCCGATCGCTGCACCGGCGACGGCGCCCACCACGGTACCGACGGCGGCACTGCGCACGCCGGCATTGACGCCGGTCTGATCGGCGCCAGCGCCGCCTATCTGCTGCCGGGCAAACTGCCGGCAGTCGAGGTCGTCACTGCGAAACTGGTCGAAATTCTTGCCGGTGCCGGGCAGCGACATCACACTGGGGCCGGTCGGTACGGAAGCGCATCCGGCGAGCAGCAGCAAGGCCGACACTGCGGCGAGAGAGGACTTTGGCAATTTCATGATGGCGACTCCTGTCCCGGTTCAGGGTTGGCCCTGGGGCTGCGGCAAAACCTTCTGCCAGCCACCGGGACATTCCTTGACGTAGGGGTAATAGCCCTGCGCCGCGGCGCAGTAGTACCAGTAACTGGCCGGCGCCGCGGCAACGGGCGCGGGCGGAGGCGCAGCCGGCGCCTGCTGCTGTTCGATATACACCTGCGGGGCCTGCTGCTGCACCACCACTGGCGGATACGCATAGTAGGGCGGGTAGTAGTAGCGCGGCGGCGGGTAATGCCAGGGCGCGCCCCAGTAGGGCCCGATCATCACGCCGAAGCGCACATGGCCATGACCGCGGTCTGCCCATGCGCTGCCGACCCCGCCCGCTCCCAGCAGCAGAAGCGCAATCATCAACTTGATTGTTTTCACGCTATCCATCCTTTCCTTGCGATGCCCTATTCGACCCCGCGCGTGTAACGGAATTGCTCTAAACCCAATGTGTTTTGTAAGAAATCGTTACGCTACTTGATGGGGTCGCCGATGTTCGCCGCGAGCGTGGGGGGAAGAGATACCTTCGCCAAAAAACAGGACGACTACACGTACAAAACGCCAAGGCGCTTCGCCGCTTTCGCCAGGGCCTTGTCCTGCGTGGCAAGCGGACACCTCAATCGCATCGCCAATTCGAGATAAGCGGCATCGTAGGTGGTAGTACCATGGGCTTCGGCCAGGTCGGCGATCTCGACCAGCGGAACCACCCTGCCGTCAGTCGCCAGCGAGAGGCGCGAAGCGCGCGCCAGCAGCCCCCTGGCATCCTTGGCATTGATGCGCTTGCGCCTTTGCGCGGTGAGCAGGACATTGGCGAATTCGAGATGCCACAACGCCGGAACGTGCAGCGAATAACGCGGCAAGGCATCGAGCAGGCTCTCGCTCCACGCGTTCGCCTCATCGTCGAGGAACCAGGGAATCGCCGCCGAGCAGTCGACGACCAAGGGCGGCTTGGCATTCACCGGCGACTCACCGACGCCCCGCCGCGATCAGCTCAGCAAGGGTGGAACCAGCACCTTTACCTAACTTCGCGCCGCGGTCGATACCGCGACGAAAGGCCCGCAGGTCGGCGATCCAGTTCGCAAGCGCCGAGACATCGGACGATGCTTCGGGCGCCACCAGACGCGCCACGGGCTTGCCGTGACGCGTCACCAACACTTCTTCGCCCTGCGCGACACGCTCGACGAGTTGCGACAACTGGGCCTTGGCTTCAAAGATTCCGACGCTCAACATGAGGGGCTCCTATTTCGACCCGTCCAGTATAGCCAGATTTTTAATAAAACTGGTTAGATTGTTGCCTTCCCAAACGTCAACTGCCCCTTGCTCACGCCGACCTTTACGTGATCCTTCGGGCCGAACTTGCCTTCGAGGATCAGCTTCGACAACGGGTTCTCGATGCGCTCCTGGATCGCGCGCTTCAGCGGCCGTGCGCCGAACACCGGATCGAAGCCGGCCTCGGCCAGCAGCGCTACGGCGGCGTCGGAAACCTCCAGCGTCATGTCCAGCTTCGCCAAGCGCTTTTCCAGGTACTTGAGCTGGATGCGCGCGATGCCGGCGATGTTCTTCTCGTCGAGTGCATGGAACACCACGATCTCGTCGATGCGGTTCACGAACTCGGGGCGGAAATGCGTCTTCACCTCGCCCATCACCGCCATCTTGACCACCTGGTAATCGGAGCCCGACATCTGCTGGATCATCTGGCTGCCGAGGTTGGAGGTCATCACGATCACCGTGTTCTTGAAGTCCACGGTACGGCCCTGGCCGTCGGTCATGCGGCCGTCGTCGAGTACCTGCAGCAGCACGTTGAACACGTCCGGGTGCGCCTTTTCCACCTCGTCGAAGAGGATCACCGAGTAGGGCTTGCGCCTCACCTGTTCGGTCAGGTGGCCGCCTTCCTCGTAGCCGACATAGCCCGGCGGCGCGCCGATCAGCCGCGCCACGGAATGCTTCTCCATGAACTCGCTCATGTCGATGCGGATCAGGTGATCTTCTGCATCGAAGAGGAATTCGGCCAGCGCCTTGCACAGTTCGGTCTTGCCTACGCCCGTGGGGCCGAGGAAGAGGAAGGAACCATAGGGCCGGCTCTCTTCCGACAGCCCGGCACGCGAGCGGCGGATGGCATCGGACACCAGGCGCACGGCTTCGTCCTGACCGACCACGCGGCTGTGCAGCTTGTCTTCCATGTGCAGCAGTTTTTCGCGTTCGCCCTGCATCATCTTGCTGACCGGAATGCCGGTGGCGCGCGAAACGACCTCGGCGATTTCCTCGGTACCGACCTGGGTGCGCAGCAGGCGGTGCTTCGCCGTGTCACCAGCGCCGACTTTCTCGTTCGCCAGGTCGGCCGCCTTCTGCTGTGCTTCGAGCTTGGGCAGCGTGCCGTACTGAAGTTCGGCGAGCTTGTCGAATTGGCCCTTGCGCTGCAGTTCGGCCATCTGCCCCTTGATCTTGTCGATTTCTTCCTTGATGTGCGCCGAGCCCTGCACCTGGGCCTTTTCGGCACGCCAGATCTCGTCGAGGTTGGCGTACTCGCGCTCCAGCTTGGCCATTTCGTCCCTGATCAGGACCAGGCGCTTCTGCGAGGCCTCGTCCTTTTCCTTCTTCACCGCCTCGACCTCGATCTTCAACTGGATCAGGCGGCGGTCTAGCTTGTCCATGACTTCGGGCTTGGAGTCGATTTCCATCTTGACCCGCGCCGCCGCCTCGTCGATCAGGTCGATGGCCTTGTCCGGCAGGAAGCGGTCGGTGATGTAGCGGTGGGAGAGTTCCGCCGCGGCGACGATGGCCGGGTCGGTGATGTCCACGCCGTGGTGCAGTTCATACTTCTCCTGCAGGCCGCGCAAGATGGCGATAGTCGCCTCGACCGAGGGCTCATCCACCTGCACCTTCTGGAAGCGCCGTTCGAGGGCCGCATCCTTCTCGATGTACTTGCGGTATTCGTTGAGCGTGGTGGCGCCGATGCAGTGCAGTTCGCCGCGCGCCAGCGCCGGCTTCAGCATGTTGCCGGCATCGATGGCGCCTTCGGCCTTGCCGGCGCCGACCATGGTGTGCATTTCGTCGATGAACAGGATGATGCGGCCCTGGTCCTGCGCGACTTCCTTGAGCACCGCCTTGAGGCGTTCCTCGAATTCGCCGCGGTACTTGGCGCCGGCCAGCAGGCCCGCCATGTCGAGCACCAGCACGCGCTTGCCCTTCAGCGTCTCCGGCACTTCGTCGTTGACGATGCGCTGCGCCAGGCCTTCGACGATGGCCGTCTTGCCGACGCCGGGTTCGCCGATCAGCACCGGATTGTTCTTGGTGCGCCGTTGCAGGATCTGGATGGTGCGGCGAATCTCGTCGTCGCGGCCTATGACGGGGTCGAGCTTGCCCTGCCGCGCGCGCTCGGTGAGGTCGAGGCAATACTTGGTCAACGCCTCACGCTGGCCTTCGGCATCCTGCGAGCCGACGTTCTCGCCGCCGCGCACCGCCTTGACCGCATCTTCCAGCGCCTTGCGATTGAGCCCGGCTTCCTTCAGCAGGCGCCCGGCCTCGCCCTTGTCCTGGGTCAGCGCCAGCAGGAACATCTCCGAGGCGATGAACTGGTCGCCGGCTTTCTGCGCTTCCTTGTCGGTGATGTTGAGCAGGTTGCTCAGGTCGCGGCCGATGCTGACCTCGCCGCCGTGGCCTTCGACCTTGGGCAGGCGATCCATGGCTTTGCCCAGCGCCGCCTTGAGTCCGCCGACGTTGACCCCGGCGCGAGCCAGCAGCGAGGCCGTGCCGCCGTCCTCCTGATTGAGCAGGGCCAGCAGCAGGTGCTGCGGTTCGATGAACTGCTGGTCGTTGCCGACGGCCAGGCTCTGGGCGTCGGAGACGGCCTGCTGGAAGCGGGTGGTGAATTTGTCGAAGCGCATGGCACAGACCCCATAGAATTATCACTCACGGGAACATGGGGATTACCTGGCGGATTTCAATCCTCGCGCCGGAAAATGCGCTCAGCGTCGCCCGCTCTGGCTCTGGAAATACACCACCTTCCGTGCGCGCATGACTTCACCCAGCGGGCGATGGGCCATCAACGCACTCCACGGATCGAAGGCGGCCGATTCAATCGCCGCCGCCAGCGCCTTTCCCGCCTCGCTCTGCACATCTTGCACCGGCAGGGTCAGCACGCCGACCGTGACATAGGGCGCGACGTCCTCCGGCCAGTCCACCGAGGCATCCTCGATCGGCGTGCGCGCTTCGTCGACGAAGAATTGCAGTTGCAGCTCGAAACGCAGCGGCCCGCGCTCCAGTCGACCGCCAAAATCCCCGGCCCAATCCGCCGCGGCTCCCGGCTTGACGTCGTCACTCGCGGCCTGCAGGCGCACACGAACGGCATAGGGGCCGCAGGCAATCGGCGCGGCGGAATAAAACGGCTGGGTAGCAAACCCGGTAAACGGCGTGTTGAATGTCCTGGCGAAGCGCTTCATCATGCCCAGCGCGCCGAGGAAACCATAGCGCGACACCAGGTATCCCAGCAGGGCGCCCGGTCCCCTGGTCAGGTTCTTTACCAGGCCGACGAATTCGTCGGCGCCGGCAAAGGCGAAGGCCGGATGGTTGATCAGCAGGAAATCCTGGCTCGCGGCAGGGCCTGCGCCCAACGCACCGGGACCGCCGATGTCACCTAGGCCACGAATCTTGATGGCGAAGCCACGGATGTCCGGCTTATTATCCGCCTGACGATCGGTGCCGCCATTGGACAGCCGGACCCAGGCTTCGTAGCTCGCCGGCGCGACAAACAATCCATGCCGGGCATGCCCGGGCAGGCCGGACAGGACCTCGAATGTGCCGAGCAGGCCAAGCTGCTGCTTGCGGTGCAAGGCGCGACCCTTGCCGAATTTCGCCGACTTCTGCGCCTGAATCTGCTTGAAGTCGCGGGCATAGCCGGCGTGGCGTTCGGCTTCGTCGGGAGCAATTCTCTCCTTCCATTCCGTACTGGGGATAGTCATCGCGTCTCTCCTGAAAATCGGCTAAGCCAGCAGCAGCGCCACCAGCCCCAGCAGTGCCGGACCAGCCTGCAAGTACATGATTCGCATCTTCACCGTGAGGCCGCCGTAAATGCCGGCAACCACCACGCAGGCGAGAAAAAACATCTGGACATGAGCGCCGGCGACGGCATTCGGATAGATCAACCCCCACAGCAGACCGGCGGCGAGAAAGCCGTTGTAAAGCCCCTGATTGGCCGCCAGTACCTTCGACGCTTCGGCGCGCTCGGCCGTATTGCCGAAGATCTTGAGCCCCTTCGGCCTGGTCCAGAGAAACATTTCAAGATATAGAAAATACACGTGCTCCAGCGCCACCAGCAGCACCAAGACCACAGCCAGCATCTTCATGAAAGTTCCTTTGAGTTTAAAGTAATCGCGGCAAGTATGCTCGACTCATGGATTTTGGACAAGCCCACGGCCGAAACGATGCTTATTGATCCTGGTCAGGGCCTGGTAAGCCATTGGTGGTACATTGTTTCCGCTAGACAAATCACAGGAGAAAATCATGGCAGGCAAGATGGAACAATTCAGCGAGTTGCCCCGCAAGAACATGGAAGCCGCGATGCGCATGGCCCAGCTTTCGATCGAGAATTCCCAGCGCATCATGGCGCTGCAAACCGAGCTGGCGAAAGAGATGTTTCAAAGCGGCGTGGAAAACGCCAAGGCGCAAACCAGCGCGCACGATCCGCAGGCGATGATGGCTTTGCGCACCCAATACGCACAGGAAACCACCCAGCGCATGGTAGCCGCGGCGCAACAGATCGCGGAAATCAGCAATGCGGCACGTGCCGAGTTCGCCCGGCTGGTAACCGAGCAACTGGCGTCCGGCAGCCAGGACATGACCGAATCCCTGCAGACCTTCATGAAGACCCTGCCGGGCCAAACGCCCAACATGATGGAATCCTTCCAGCAGGCCATCGCGACCGCCAACGCTGCATTCGAACAAATCACGAAAGCGTCGACAGCCGCCATGAGCAGCGCCGGCGAAACCGTCAAGAAAGCCGCTGCCAAGCGCAAATAGAAGGCAAGGGGCAGAAGACCCTGACGGCTGATTGCGCAAGCGATCAGCCGTTTTTTCATTTGCAAACCAACGCAGAATCGGGCCGATCGCTCGCCACCATCAAAAACGTTGGAATTCACACCGATAATGAGTGCTTCAGACTGGTTCCTGCCAGCTGACAACGGCATAGCCAGCGGCTGGTCCGCATCAGGAAGCTGCCTGACGCCCTGCGTATTCTCTATTTATGTTCCGCGCCCAATGCGGAAGCAACCCTGTTCGAAAAGTGGCGCTCGACGTCGGCCTTCAAGGTCCGGAGATTCATGGCATTATCCGAGCGTCGCTTTCATGTCGACGCTATACAACTCCACTTCCTGTTCTTTTCCTTTGCTGAAGATCACCGCAAGGCAATGTGAAGGATATCTCTCAGGCGTTCGACAACGCGGTTCTGCGATTCGCGAGACACCACCGGTTCCATCACGATTGAGTTGAGACAAAGTGTGCCATTTATGGTCGCGGCCGTGAAAGCGCTTGAGCCGAGTACCGACAGTGACACAACAAAACCCAGGGATGCGATTCTGAAAGCTCCGTTGTCTGCCGCGATGGCGACCTTACCAATGTTCGTTAGGGCGAACGCCTTGATCATTCCGCGGGAAATCACCTTGGCTGCGGTCTGACGCCCCGCTTTGCCGCCACCGGCTTTTCGATAGCGATACATGATCCAGGGGGCAATCCCGGTAAGACCAAGGAACGGCTGACCGCTTTCAATTGCCTCGTTGAGGCCCTGCTTCAAATCGCGAGCTAGCGACCAGAACGCAGTTTCTTCGCCTATGACGTGGGTCGAGTATGCGAGCGTCGCGTAAAGACCCAGATCTTCCCCAATGGGAGGGGAGAATCGATCGCGCATGTTCAGCGCCGAAGAAAAGGCAATGTGCGCGTTTTCCGCTCCGATCTCCGGACTGCTGGCCATGACGATGGCTGCCGACAGCGCGCCATGAAGGGTGGTGTGCTCCCTGCGGGCTCTGTCGGACAAGGCGCTCACGAATTCGGGTTCAAAGCGCATCATGCGTACGGCGGCTCGCCTCTCCTCGAAACTCGCCGGCTGCTCGACCGGAAGGAAGCGCAACGGCCCATGATGAAGAATCCGGCCTAGCCTTCGACCGGCCAACCTCATCAGCCCGGCAAAGCCCCGAAGGCCACGTGCCGAGGATGGTACATGACTATCCATGGACTCTGCCAGGGGCAGCACGTCAAGGTGCTCGCCCCGCAGTGCCTGCATGAGATCCTTAAGCAGGATCGAACCGGAAATTCCGTCTCCGATCAAATGGCAGAACGTAACAAGAAGGGTGGAGTGCCCGGCAGTGTGGCGTATCCAAACGGAGCGCAGCATCGGCCCCTGAGCGCAGTCGAATCCCAAATGCAGCTCATGTTCGACTTCGGTGAAGACCATCGACATTGGACCATCCAGGGTGCGCACGGGTATGGGGCCGGCTCCTTGTCGAAACCACCAATGACCGTCAATTCCCTGAAGGTGCATGCGCAGAAGGGGATGGCGGGCCTGAACCGCATCGAGCCCAGCATGAAGGGCTTCCACGCCAAACTGGCCGAGGATTTCGCAATGCATCACGAAGTTCATGGAACAAAGACCATCAGCAACGCAGATGGTCTGCTCCATGGGGCTCAATGCACGTTCTGTGGCGTCCCGGTTGTTCGTCATGCGTAGCTATCGACGCGGATGAATGTGAAAGTGTAAGCGCATTGGGAACAAAGCTACAAAGCAATTCAGTCGGGAGTTCGCGTTCATTGGATTGAAAAGCTGACCTTCGATGCCAAGCCGGCCCCAATATGTGGTGACTACCAGTTGACCTATCGCTCGTTCAACGCCTATTGTCTGACGGGACTGGCCGAGTTGTGAGTATTGATCATCGGGCAGGTTTGTCCTCGTCCGGTCCGCCACTTTGATCAAATCCGCCCCGCTGGAACGGCAGGTCCAAGCCAGCAAGCCGCCGCTCAAATTCCATGCTCGCCGCATCGTCAATGGCAGCAACCGCTGCATCAGAGACATTAGCCGTCCGAAGTCGACGGCTTCTGGAGCTTGTCAAGTGGGGGTCGCCGGGACGAGTACCGCGTCAGGTTGCGGCTATTCTCAATCCTTTCCCGTTTGCCAGCGCACTGCCGCCTGGTCGTCGCTCTCGCGTGCATCGACCCAGCGGCCGCCGGTCGCGGTGTCTTCCTTCTTCCAGAACGGCGCCCGCGTCTTCAGGTAATCCATGATGAACTCGCAGGCGGCGAAGGCCTCGCCGCGATGCGCCGACGAAACCGCGACGAAGACGATGCGATCGCCCGGCAGCAATTTGCCGACGCGATGGATCACCCGCACGCCGTAAATTTCCCAGCGCCCGCGCGCTTCCGTGACGATGGCTTCGAGCGCCTTCTCCGTCATGCCGGGGTAGTGTTCGAGCGTCATCGCCTGCACCATCGCCGTGTTACCAGCGCCGACTCCTGCGGCCTTGTCGGCCCGCACCAGCCCGACGAAACTCGCTACCGCGCCGACGTCGTCGCGACCGGCCGAGAGCGCTGCGATCTCGGCGCCTGCATCGAAGTCGGCTTCCTGCACGCTGACGCTCATCTCAGCCGCCTGTGACCGGAGGAAAAAATGCCACTTCGTCACCCGCCTTGACGGGTGCGTCAGGACCCACCATCTGCTGATTCACCGCTGCGCGCAGGTTCTTCGTCGTCGCCAACGCCGACCACGCTTCGCCACGCGCGGCAAGATGGTCGCGCAGGGCGCCGACGGTGCCGACTCCGGCCGGCAGCGCCAGCGACTCGGAACCGGTGCCCAGCGCTTCACGCAAGCCGGCAAAGAAAAGTATCTTGACCATGAATTGACTATAGCAGTTCGGCAAACGACAGGAAGCGAACCATGTCGCCACGCCCGATAGCCTGCCCCGGCGGATTGTCGATCAGCCCGTCGGCCCAGGTGCATGAAGTCAGCACGCCCGAACTCTGGTTGGCAAACAGTTCCAGCCCGCCGTCGGCGTTGATGCGGGCGCGCAGGAACTCGCGGCGCGAATCGCCCTTGAACTCGAAATCGGCGCGCAGCGCCTGGGCGCGCGGCGTCACGTTTGACGCACCCTGTGCCTTGAGGATGAAGGGCCGCACCAGCATGACGAAGGTGACGAAGCCGGAAACCGGATTGCCCGGCAGGCCGATGAAGGCAGCTGCCGTATCACCAGCACCGACTCCTCGACGAACTGCGCCAAACGCCAGCGGCTTACCGGGCTTGATGGCAATCTTCCACAAATCGAGCGCGCCCTCGGCCTCGACCGCTGGTTTGACGTGGTCTTCCTCGCCCACCGAGACGCCGCCGCTGGTCAGGATCAGGTCGTTGCCGGCCGCCGCCTGGCGCAAGGCGGCGCGCGTCGCATCGCGCGAATCGGGCACGATGCCGAGATCGGCGACCTCGCAGCCGAGCCCTTCGAGCAGCGCGCGCAGCGTGTAGCGGTTGGAGTTGTAGATGGCGCCGGGCTTGAGTGCTTCGCCTGGCATCGCCAGTTCATTTCCGGTCGAAAACAGGGCCACCCGCAGGCGACGAAAAACACTGAGTTCCGCCGCACCCACCGAGGCCGCCACGCCCAGATGCGCGGCCGACAATCGGGTTCCGGCGGCCAGCACCTCGGCTCCGGCGGCGATGTCCTCGCCGCGGCGGCGTATCCACTCCCCGGCGCGCGGCAGATGATTCACCCTCACGCGGTCGCCCTCCAGCGTACACAACTCCTGCATGACCACGGCATCGGCACCGGCCGGCAGCGGCGCGCCGGTAAATATCCGCGCTGCCGTTCCGGCAGCCAGCACATGGCCGACGCTGCCGGCCGCAATACGCTGGGCCACGACGAGTTGGGTTCCAGCGACCGGCACATCGGCACAGCGCACTGCATAGCCATCCATCGAGGTATTGTCCAGCGGCGGCACGTCGAGCGTGGAGCGCAGGCCCTGCGCCAGAATCCGGCCTGCCGCTACCTGCGTCGGTACGGTCTGCGTCTCCTGCACCGGCGTCGCACCCGTCAGCAGGCGGGCCAGGGCGGCGTCGAAATCAAGCATGGCGCTCATTGGCGCAATCCCATGTGGCGAAGGATGAAATCGGCGATGGCGTCGCGGTCATTGAGGTCGAGTATCGGCAAGCCGGCCGGCAGTCCGGCCAATTGCCCAACCACACCCGGCTCGTCGGTCGCCACGGCGACGATGGTTTCGACGCCGCTGCCGGCGATCAGCGGCTTGCCGACCGAGGGCCGATGCACTTCCAGCTTGGGGATAGGCGTGTACTTGAAGCCCTCGACCAGCACCAGGTCGCACTCCGAAAAGCGCGCGATCTGCTCGTCCAGCGAAGGTTCCGGCGCGCCGCGCAGCTCGTGCATCAGCACCCAGCGCTGCTCGGAGATCAGCAACACCTCCGAGCAGCCGGCTTCGCGCAGGCGGTAGGAATCCTTGCCCGGCTGGTCGATGTCGAAGCGGTGGTGGGCGTGCTTGATCAGCGAAACGCTCAGCCCGGCGGCCGCAATGCGCGGAATCAGCGCCTCCAGTAGCGTGGTTTTTCCGGAGCCGGAATAGCCGGCAAGACCAAAGACCTTCATGTCATTTCCTCAAGTGAAGGCACCGTCAGCACGGAGGCGAAGCCACCGCCAGGAGTGCGAAAGTTGGTGGTCTGCCCCTGCCACAAACGCGCGGCAATCAATTGGACATGCCCGGCATAGACATAGTTGCGCAAATCGAGCTTGAGTTCGACCGGCGCGTCGTCGACGTGCAGCGTGCGCGAGGACGGCGGCACCAGTGCCTGCGCGATGTAGTTGCCGGCCAGCACTTCATCGAAGACGCGTTTGGTGATCTTGTCGCCGCGATAGGCGGCCTTGGAACCATAGCCTGCCGCCGGCTTGAAGAAGAGCTGCTTACGCCGCGTCCACAGGTCGTCGGCATGTCCCGGCACCACCAGTTCGGTGCGCGGAATTTTCGCCGCCAGCGTCTCGCGCGTTTCCGCGTCGACGCCCCACGCGGCCAGCAGGGCCGCATCCGACAAAGCCACCAGGTTGCGTTTGTCGGCGTACAGGGCATGGGCCTGCGGGTGCGGCGTCACCACCGCCGCGTCGGCGAGGTAAGCGGCACGCAGGGCGGCGCTGGCCGGCGCTTCGAGGGCGAAATCGGTGAGCCGGTTGTACACCAGGTCGATGCGCGTGGCGCCGTGCCACAACGCGCCATCGTGAAAGGCCAGCTCCTGCGGATCGCAGATCAGCGTTCGAATCCCGGCATGCTCGAACAGGCGCTGGAACAAGACGAATTCGGGATACAGATACTGCGTCAGCGGCGCTTCATCGACGATGGCAACCTGGATCGGCGTATCACCGGCGCCGACTCTTGGGCCACACGCGCGCCATTCGGCAAGGAACATTTCAAGGAACAAGTGCTCCGGCGTGTCGCCGCCGAGATCTCCCGGCAGCAGCGCCTCGACGTCGTCGCAGCAGGCCTTCTGCGCGCGCGCCAGCAAGGCGTTGAGCAGGCCGCCGCCGGCATTGGTGTTGATCTCGATAAGCTGTGGGCCGGTTGCACCCAAGTGGAAGTCGTAGCCGAGGAATACGCCGCGCGCCGCTGTCGGATGCCGCGCGATTTCAGGGGCATAGGCCAGCACGTGTTCACGATACGCAGGCAGCGCGACCACGCGCTCGACGGCGGCGACCAGGCGCGCCATGCGCCGCACGTGCTCGGCACTGACAAACGCCACGGAATCCGAGAACAAGTGCGGCCGCCCCGCCATCACCTCGTCGTGAAAGCCGGGACTGACGCGCTCCAGTTCCGCCTCCAGCCCCTCGCGGTCGAGCGAAATGCAGTGGCAGCCGGCATTCAGCCGGTTCGCCAGTTCGATGCTGGAATGACTATTCATGCCGCGATTCTACCGGCAGCGCGCGCAGGAAGAAGTTTTCGACCTCGGCCACATCGCGCGTGCGCCGCATCGGCGGCAGCGAACGCCAAATGGACTTGCCGTAAGGTTTCCCCAGCATGCGCGGATCGCAGATCATCAGCACGCCGCGATCATCTTCGTCGCGGATCAGCCGCCCCGAGCCCTGCTTCATGCTGATCACCGCGCGCGGCAACTGGTATTCCATGAAGGGATTGCGCCCCGCCGCGCGCAGCCGGTC
>Ga0209211_10003731_pt1 | contig 24440 bp, 21 predicted proteins | sample RifGroA2_FD_183992 | JGI IMG/M metagenome (GOLD analysis project Ga0209211, IMG submission 183992) | Groundwater microbial communities from Rifle, Colorado, USA - Groundwater A2 (SPAdes) (version 2) | ecosystem: Environmental > Aquatic > Deep subsurface > Groundwater | place: Rifle, Colorado...
AAGGCACTTCGGGCTACGCCCTACGTGCCTTTCCTGCCAATCTAAAAGTGGACAATTCATTTGCTCTAAAAGCGGACAAATCTATTTGTTGACAACAGTGTCAAGCCATATTTTGTCAAAACCATATTTAGGACACTCTGAAAAGCTCTTTTTTCCGTCCACAAATTTGATAAAATAAGCGGCAAGGAGGAATACCACCATGAGACAAACCAGCTTTCTCACCCTTGCCCATGCAAGGAAAAAACTCAAATGCGAAAGATTCCTTGACGAAATGAAGATAGTCGTTCCCTGGGAGCAATTGACGGCAATCATAGCCCCCTATTATAAAGAACAAGATACCGGAAGAAAAAGAAAGAACTCATCATCATGCTCAAAATATACTTCCTTCAGCAATGGTATGGACTGAGCGACCCCGGCATGGAAGAAGCCATATATGACAGGAACTCATTCCAGAAATTCCTTGAGGTAGACCTGTTAAGCTATGCCATTCCCGATGAAACAACCATACTCAACTTCCGGCATCTGCTGGAAGAACATGGAATACAGAAAAAACTATTCAAGGCAGTCAATAGCCATCTTGAAGACAAAAACATAATGATAAAGAACGGCGCCATCGTAGATGCCACCATAATAGCTGCGCCGTCCAGCACAAAGAATAACGATAACAAAAGAGACCCTGAAATGAGTTCAACCAAAAAAGGAGACAAGCGGCATTTTGGAATGAAAGCGCATATAGGAGTAGATACCAAGAGCGGATTGGTGCATACCCTTGAAACCACCACCGCCAAAGTCCATGACGGTTGCGTCATGGACAAACTGCTGCACGGAGAAGAAGATGCAGTATTGGGAGACAAAGGATATGCGAATGACGAGGCAAAACGAGAAGCGAGGGCAAAAGGGATTTTCTGGGGCATACTGGATAAAGCAAAAAGAAATCATGCGTTATCGTCAAATCAGCAAAAGAGAAACAAAAAACTATCGGGAGCCAGAGCCATAGTAGAACATCCGTTTCAAGTAATAAAATGTCAATGGCAATACACCAAAGCAAGATACAAAGGGCTTCTCAAAAACAGCCTTCAACTCTACACGCTCTTTGCCTTATACAATCTTTTCAAGATGCGAAGAAATTTACTTCAAATGGCGTAAGACAAGGGATATAGAGTATGCAGTTGGATGAAATAAGAGGAAAAACGGGATAAAAATGATAATGATTATGATGAAAAACTGATAAGGAAACAAAAGAACGGCATCTCTACTCTCTCTACTCTCTTTATGAGGCAGTGAAAAGGGATTTTTTAACTGGACTAAAGATATTACGAGATAAATAGGGTGTTTTTCAGAGTGTCCTTAAGCAAAAAGATAGGCTGCGATTGAGAGATTCATTGCCCCTAACCCTGTTTTGTTTGAACGAAATGCTCACTTCAACTCCGCCCTGTAGTCCTTGGCCTTTAGGACAAGGATGATGGGTCTAAAGGCCCATCATTACGGCGGGTAAAGGCGAGCTTTGTAAACAACAAATTCCTTACAGGGTAACGCTAACCCGAAAAATGCATTTGGTTTTTATCATCATACCAAAAGAGTTACCTAATTTGTGAGCATGAACAAACTCTGTCGTTTATGACGGGGATTCTTTAATTGTTATTAAAGTGTGACTATGAAAGGCAACTGATATCTGTAAAATTAATGGCTAAACCGCCTATGGAAGAACATCCTTATATCCCTACCCCAAACAAGGAAGATTATGGTCAATATTGTTATCGCTTCCATGGCTGTCCCTACTAAGAATGGATAATCCACCTTATACGTCCCTGTTGCCTTATCATATTTATAGCAGAAGAGTATAATCCTGTCTAAAATGCCGGATGTTTTATTCTCTGCAATTCTTGTATATGCTGTATCCGGATTTATAGCCTCATGCACAGGCTTAAGTATCTCCTCTATCTTAAAATCAATGCCATAGACTTGTTTGTATATCCTCCCCTTTGCGTCAACAATGCTCACAGCATTCAGGTGGTCGAATCCCCCGTCTGTTTTCTTATAATAAAAACCGAGGTCTTTGGCCAATGTATCAATAGTCTCTCTGTCGCCTGTGGCAAATCTCCAGTTTTTAAAGTCCTTTGTGAAATTACCTCCGTATTCCTTCATCCTCTGCGGTGTGTCATTTTCAACATCAAAGCCAATGGTTATGGCATTAAATTTTGTTCCAAAGTCTTTGTCTGCCTCTTGTATTGCATTTTTTAGGTTCGCGGTTATAGCCGGACATATATGGCCGCAGCTTGTATAGATAAGGCTTATGACAATAGGTTTGTTGCCGGCAAATTCTTTAAGTTTAAAAACTTTGCTGTCCTGGTCTGTGAGGGAATAGTCGCCTATCTTCTTTCCAATGGCATTGTTTGATAGTTTGAGGGCTGCTTGCTCTTCTTCTGGGGATAGAGAGGCGTGGGAAGATGAAGTTAAGGTTAAGGATAAGGCTAAGGTTAAGGCTAAGATTAAAGCTAAAGAGAAAAAAAATCTACGGGAATACATATTATCACCTAATGGCAATATCTATGATAACAGCTAAAAATAATACGCCGAGATAGAGCATGGATGCCTTGAAGTTTTTCCATGCAATGTCTTTTGCAGGGTTCTTTATGAGTTGGAGATTTCTTATTATAAAGAATACTCCAACCCCTATGGCTGTTATTGTGTAAATAATGCCGAGATACCCAAAAAGTGATGGAAGCAATGAGGATATGACTAAGAGTATGGTATTCAGGAGTATGTATTTGGCGGTCTTTGAATCTCCTATTACTACAGGGAGCATGGGGATTCCTGCCTTTGCATATTCTTCTCTGTGGACTATGGCAAAACTCCAGAAATGGGACGGGGTCCAGAAGAACATGGTTATTGCCAGCAAGACCGGCAGCAGGCATAATTCCGCAGCGGCAGATGCGCCTCCTGCGAGGACTGCAAAACTGCCTGCCAATCCGCCGATTATTATATTTAACCAGCTCTTTCTCTTAAGCCATGCGGTGTAAATTACTGCATATACCAAAGCCCCAAGAAAGAGGTGCAGGCCCACCATGTAATTCAATGCCTTAAATGAGATGAGGATAGAGGCAATGAAAAGGAGAATTGCTATGAGGAGAATCTTTTTTGAGCTGTGGATGCTGCCTGAGGGTATGGGCCTTGTCTTTGTCCTCTGCATGACTGCGTCTATATCCATGTCAAAGTAGTGGTTAAAACAGCTTGCGCTCATAGAGGCGAGCATGGTGGCAATGATTAGAAAGAGGATATTTGTTATGGAGATATTTGCAGACGCTGTGGAGATGAGCCCGACAACGGCGCTGAATGTGATGAGCGAGCATATCCGAAGTTTGAAGAGAGGGAGATAGTTTTTTACGGCTGTCTGCATGGTTGCTCCTCCTTTTGATTCAATTATTGGATTCTGCTCTCGCTTCTTTATTCATAGTAACAGACGGAAGAATCTTTTTAGGCCCAATAAGCGACAGAAGAGAATTGGCAACAAATATAATGCCGCCTGTGATGGCTATGAGTCCGCCGATGCCGACAACGGCCATGCCTATTATCTTGGTAATATCATCAAGGTTCTGGGCAGCGCCAAATGTCTTGCGCTGAACACCGTGAGAACCTGCCAGAAACATGCCTGCAACAAATAGTGTTTGACCAACACCGTAAATATATGGCTGAATCTTGGCCAATCTTGTGCTATATAGCTCTCTTTTAAGAATATGAAGCATATGATTTGTAAGCCCCATGAATGCAAGCGTAACCCCTCCTATCACCCCGTGATAATGCGACGGAATCTTTGTGTTGGAGCCATGTATCATCAAGGCGATAAAACCGCCGAATGCAAAAACCGCTATTGATATGACAAGGGATGAAAACAGCGGGTCTTTCCATGGAAGGCCGCCGGCTTTTAAATCCTCCCCCTGTCCCTCTCCAGAAGGGGATAGGGGGAGGATAGTAAACAAAACAGCTATTGCAAAAATTCCTGTAGATGGCCCGAGGCCGAACTGCATGAGGGATGTAAAGGCATCTTTATACTGCTGACCCGCAGTATCGTATATAAAATAAACAAATGGCGCTGGTATAATGAACAATAAATAAAATATATAAAGCAGTTTTGCATAACCATCTTTGATAGGGAAAGTTTTAAACACAACATTGGCCAGATAGAGCCACACGGTAACCATTGCTATAGTATTTGCAAATTGGAGTATATGCCCGCCTCCCCAAAATAAAATTTCAAAATCCAATAGTATTTTTGCTGATGGCGCAAGCACCTGAAAATAATAAGATAGGCCAAAACAGATGATTGCAACTGAAACAGCTATGCCAGATATGAGCATCCCAAATGTTAATACAGGGAATTTGCCCGTATATGTCTTTTTCTTCCATGCCTTCCCTACAGTTAAAAATGTGTTGCCGAGTGTAATGGCAATGCCCGCAGCTAACAGCAAGAGCCCTATATAAAATATTGGGTGCGTAAGAACAGGAATATAATTAATAAATAAGGGGATACCGAGACCAAAGAACGCAGCAATTATTATAGATACTGTACCGGCAACAGAAAGCCAAAATCCGAGCCAGCCGGCATATATGCTGAAGATTCCGGCACCCAGAAACTGTGTGACAGTGAATGTCCACAGAACGCCCTGAAATGCGAGAAACCAGATTACAACTGACAAAATCACATGCCCAACAAGCGCAATACGAATATAGTCATGCCCAGGAAAAATATTTTGAATTATAGGCGTGCGGGCCATTGCGACAAGAAATGCAAATATGCCGGCAAATATCAGGGAGGATACGGCAAAGAAAAGCCACGCATAAACAAGACGCGAGCTATTCTGCTCCATTTTTTGATTTATAAAATTCATTAGGATAATACCTTCAAGACAGGAATTTAGGCTATGGGTGATAGACTATGGGCTATGGGTTATCCCCATCGCCTCTTGCCTATCACCTCTCGCCCGTATTTACCGAAGTTCCCAGATGCTGGCTAAGTATTTGTAATTCAAGAAATAGAGCGCAATAAATGTAACAATAAATATGATGGCCAGGACAAATGTGCCTGGCGCCCCAAATCTTTCATTGTTGTCTGACATGATTTTAAACCTCCTTTTATGACTGATTACACTGATTTTGAAGAACGATTACACCGATTAAAACAAATCTTTTTGTCTAAATCTGTGTAATCTGCTTTTGTAATCTATGTAATCACAATCTTATTCAAGCTTCCTTCCAAAGAACACTGTCCCTACAGTAACCAGAATATATATGGCGCCGCCAACGACTGCTAAAAGGGCGCCGATACCAAAGACACTCAGCCACATGTAAACAGTTGGATCCCATGTAAAGGCAAACGGAGAGCCGCCAAAGTTTACTATATCCCAGTGCCTCCTTGGAATACCATAAGCGCCTGCAAGCATCATACCTCCGGCCATCAATATCATACCTATACCATAGAACCACGGCTGAAGCTTAGCCCAGCCCATACCAAGCACCTCTCTCCTGAATATCAAGGGAAGGATATAATAGGTTGCGCCCATAAATGCAAGGGTTGTTCCGCCAACGACAGTTGAATGGAAATGGCCTGTGATTCTCCATGTGTTGTGGGCTGTGATATTAACCTGCTCTGAGCCAAAGGTAACCCCTGTTATGCCGCCCATAAAACCAAAGATAAATATAGAAAGCGCAGTTGCTGAAAACCCTGGGTTTGACCACGGCGCTTTTTTAAGCCACTCAAACAGTCCGCTTGTATAACCCTTCTTTCTCAGGGCAACCTCTATGCCAGCAGGCACTGCGAGCGCGTGTATCATGCTGGCAAGAACAGCAAGGTGCATGACATAGCCTGTATTCCATATCTTGTGCGCATTGCTTATAGCCGGGTCAACCAGGAGATGATGCTCTGATGCCACATTGATAAATAACACATACAGCACAAAGGCTGTTCTGCAGAGCTTCTGATTAATAGGCTTCATGCCAACGGTCAATGTGCCCATGAGATACCAAACAGATATCATTGCAGCGACATTTATCTGCTGGGAAGAATGACCAAGCGCCCACCATACTAATCTATAGGCTGCCGGATCCATACCCATGAAGCCAAGCGACCATAGAAATGCTGGTATGTATATCGCTGCGCCATGGATAAGGGTAGAGATAGCTATCATGGCTGCACATGCAAGGCCAAAAGTTACGAGAGGAAAACTCCCATGTGGATATGTGCCTTCCTTTCTTGCCTTATAAAGCGTTGCAAAGAAGAGGAGGCACCCTATCAATGCGCCAACTGCAAAGAGAATAACCCCAAGATAATAGAGCGGGTTAGCCTTTAACGGCGGATATGATGTAAACATAACATCTGCCTGACCCCAAAGAACCATTACAGCTATCAGAAGAACGCCAACCACCATTAATAGAAAGGCAAGCCAGCCTACCTTTGGCGCCGCAAGTCTTGAGTTCAGCAATACAGAAGCGCCCATATAAAGCGCTGCAATCTCAAAGAATATTATCCAGGCAATTAACATCGCCAAACCATGCAATGTCAAAATCCTGTAAAACCAATCTGCCGGAAGCAGATGGATAGCAGGCCAGCGGGTAAGCGCTACACCAGCGGCTGCTATGCCGCCGATAAGAAGCAGGAGCACTGCTGCCACTGCATTTGCCTTAATAAGATTCTCAGCAGGCAAATGCACCTTTAAGCCTGTTGTTGGACATGTTCTAAAATCTTGACCAGCCATTTTTTATCACCCCCTATTTTACAATTAGTTTGCCCACCATCGTATGATGACCAATGCCGCAGAATTCATTGCATAGTATTGGAAATTCACCGGATGTAGTGGGTGTCATCGTTATTATATAGTCATAGCCTGGAAGGGCCATGTAATTAATGTTCAACGGATATATGGAAAGCCCGTGCTGAAAATCAACTGCGGAAAGGTGCACCCTGTAGGTCTTGCCCTTCTCCAATTCCAATACAGGCCACCACTTCCATGCCCTCCCCTCCAGATACACATCGCTGCCTGCGGGCGGATGAACAACCGGTATGTCGTTCATGGTAACCAAATTGCCGCTTGCATCCTTTACCTGGTATTTCTTTATAAAATCATCCGTTAACGTATCCCACTGCTCCCTTGTAACCCTATAGCTCTCATTTGACGGGTTCTGCTTGCCGATAAAATGATATATGGGCATCCATAAGAAAGAGATCGCCATCCATATAATGGCAAGGAATAACCATATCTTTTCTTCTTTATCTATCGGTTTCCACCAAACCTTGTCTGGAACTGAAATACTCATTAATAATCACCTCCTGTTTTAATGATTACACGGATTCCTAAATAGTTATAATTACACAGATTAAAAAACTGGTCTACTCTACTCAGTGTAATTACTTATTTTGGCAGACTAGGCGTAGTGAAAATCTCTACAAGCCCCCATCCGGTATAAGAAACAACCAATACGACAAACCCTAAAATAAACAGAAGCAGCAGGTTGTCATAAAACTTCTGTCCTGATGGAACATTTTCATCAGCCATGTTGTATTCACCTCCCTTTTGTAAGATTGATTCAAGACTCATCGCACCTATTTAAAAAAGGCGCTGTCTTTTTCAGTTAAAAGCACCTCCCTTCGTTAATGAAGAAAAGCTGCCCATAAGCAAAATACCCTCTCTCAATAAGGTTATAGGTGCGTGAAAAATATAATGAGTTTATAAATGGGAAACATTGGCCTATGACCTTTGGTTCTTTACTGCGCTTTTCTTTTATATCAATAGGCGGTCTTGCTGCTCCTATACGACAATAAAGGCACACAGTTAGTAGAAGGTCAATAAGGCAGGTATGGGGGCCTCTGAGATTGGTAAATGCATCCCCCTTACAGACCAATGCTAAAATTGGTTTTACTTTACTCTTGTGCATATTTCATGTCAAGCTTTTTTTATCTACGGCAAGTATGCGGCAAATTATAGTAAACCACATAACCCTATAATATGACAAAAGTCATATATTAAAAAAACCTTTAACCTCGTTCTCTATTCTCTCTGTAAATATGGAGCCGTTGTTAGAGAATATGAAGCATTTCTTTAAACCGCGCCATTTATTGCAAAGATACCATACGAGACAATTAACCAGCAAGCGCCCCGTAAGCCCCACCTTTCAAGGCGGGGTCAAGGGGCGCAATGGAAAATGATATTTTCCTTACCGGCAAGGTCTCCGCCCTTTAGGGTGGAGAGCTTTACTGTCATAGCTTAGCATAAGCCTCATCCTGTAAATGGGGTCTTAGCCCCTAATTTATTTTAGAAAGGGCAGGGTAAAAACCCCGCCCTTTCTAAAGTGGTCTACCATGGCAAATAGCGCGATAGGCCAAAATCACCATGAACACCACCAGCTGCCCATATCTTGCCGTCAGATTGGATTGCGATGGCATTGATTTCCTCGATTTCAACTTCCGTCGCCCCTCCCCAATCAGTAGTTAGCACCCCCTGATTACCAAATGTTCTGTCAAGGCTGCCATTTCTGTTATATCGAACAAGGGCAAAATCAGAAAGGCATCCGATGAGAGAATAACAACCAGATATTCCAAAACCTCCAGCCACGAGTTTGCCATCCAACTGGATAATGAGGGTTTTAGCTCTATCAAAATAATTGTTGATATCGGTAGTCACCATCCCGTTATTTCCGAAGTTGCTGTCCAATGCGCCGTCTGGATTGTAGCGCGCAAGGAGGAAATCATAGGAGTTGTTGTTGGATGTAACCATGTCACCTGCTATCACGAGCTTACCATCCGACTGAATGACAATAGCATAAGCTTGATCTGCTGAACCAAAGTCAGTTATCACCTTTCCGCCTGTGCCAAAACTTGTATCCAGACTGCCATCAGGGTTATAGCGCACCAGCGCAACATCAGAGTCTGGGAAAAAGGAACCTGCTACGCTCTTCATTGCCGACCCTGCCATTACGATCTTACCATTAGCCTGGATTGCCATGGCGATACGCTCCTCCTCGCAGTGAATGACCGTGGCCACTTTACCGCCAGTGCCGAAGCTCGCATCAAGACTGCCATCAGGATTATAACGCGCCAGCGCAAAGGCATAGCCCAGAGAAGTACCAGACCACCCTCCCACCACGATTTTTCCTTCCGGTTGAATGGCTACAGCGGTTGCTTCGTCACCATAGCCGAAGAACTCTTTAAAGTCTGTTATCACCTTGCCGCTTGTGCCAAAGCTTGCATCCAGACTGCCGTCAGGATTATAGCGCACCACAGCGAAATCAGGCGAGCCACCTGGAGTTGCGCTATATCCCCCTGCTGTTACAATCTTGCCGTCTGACTGGATAGCCACTGCATTGGGTATTGTGCCAGCACCACCGAGGTCAGTAATCACCTTGCCGCTTGTGCCGAAGTTTGCATCCAGACTGCCGTCAGGGTTATAGCGTACGAGGGCAGCCACAGATCCGTAATAATACGATTCGACAACTTTCTTACCAACAACCACAACCTTTCCATCTGATTGAATGGCAATAGCATTCGCTGAATCTTTTATGCCATTAATATCCGTTGTTATCATGAGGTCCGGTTGTTGTACATTAATAGTTGTAGGGATAGTAATCATGTTGCCAAGTCGAGTATTATTGGACTCATTGCTTTCTATAATCTGGCCATTATAGTCCACAATCGCCCCAAGGTAATAGGTTCCACGTCGAGTGGCAGAGGGGACAGTCACAGTGGTTGCGCCTGTGCTGCTTTCACCTGCTAAGAGACCTCCTAATGTCCGTCTGCCTATGATAATGTCTGAGGTGGTAATCGTGGCGTCTTCGGATAGGTAAAACCCTATATAATAAGGCATCTGGGTCACACTTCCGGTCCCTTGGTTGGTAACGGTATCTGAAATGGTAAAACTGCCCCCGGCTTCAGCACTGGCTGGCCCATTAATCACCGTCACTATTAGATCTGGACCAATGGTTATTGCAATCGTATTCCCGACAAGTGTGTTGTTGTCCTCATCTGTTTCAGTCACCTCATCATTTAAATCCACGATGGCGCCGAAATAGTATGCGCCCACGCTGAGTAAGGACGAAAGCGTGATCGTGGTCTCCTGTGTGTCGCTATAGCCTGCCGATAGCCCGTTAACTACCCGCTGACCTACGAGAATATCCTCTTTTGAGATTAAAGGATCCGCCGACAGATAGAGATTCATGGAAAACTCACCCGCAGTCATAGTCCCCTGATTGAGGACGGTATTCGTAATGATGATACTTCCCCCGGTTACACCACTGGATGGGCCATTGACTTGCGTAGCTACCAGATCAGTATCCGGAACCATGTCCAATACAACGTTTGCTGACCGGACCTCTCCTGCGCTATCCTGGCCATCTATGATTAAGACGTAATGACCGACCGGGGTCGTACTCGCCGTGGAAATGGTGAGCGTTGCCGAGACAGAGCCGCCTGCCGGCGGGGTGACCTCAGTGGCGCTGAGACTCCCGATTATACTGGCGTCAGGAGAGATAAAGGTTAAAGTAATCGGCGCGCTGAAATTGTTTGCGGATGCAACTGTAATGGTGTAAGCGGCCGAGCTGCCAATCGTGATGCGTTGATTATAGGGTGTAGCAATGACACTGAAATTCGTCCCGAGGACACTATTGACATTGAGCCTTCCCCCGGTCACGGTAATGCCATCCAGCGCTGGAATTTTATCCACCGTGTTCATGAGGAGGCCTTTAAGCTGATCGGTCGCAAGAGACGGAAACCTGCTAAGGGCTAACACTGCAGCCCCGGACACATGAGGAGAAGCCATAGAGGTGCCGCTTGCAAACCTATAACCTCCTCTCCATGGATCGATTGAAGTTGGAATAGTGGATAAGATATCCACCCCAGGGGCGCCTAAATCCACGGTGTTCTTCCCGTAACTCGAGAAATACGCCTTCTGGTCATTATAATCCGTGGCTGCCACGCACAAAACATTTGGTGAGCTTGAGGTGCAGGGATAGGAGATGGTTGAGCTGTCATTGTCATTGTCAGAATTTCCAGCAGACACTACAAACAGCATGCCGCGCCCATTCGCCACTTTAATAGCATCTTCAACTGTCCTTGAATAGCAGGACTGCCTATCACCTGTGCAACCCCAGCTATTATTGGAAATCTTTGCCCCCATCTGAGAGGCGTAGAGGATGGCCTTGGCACCGTTCTCCCATGTTCCTCCGCCATAATAAGTTATAAACTTTACTGCCATGATCTTTGCCTGCCATGCTACCCCAACTACCCCAATTCCGTTATTCCCGATTGCTGCAATGGTGCCGCTGGTATGGGTGCCGTGCAGATTATCATCCATTGGGTCGTTGTCATTATTGGCAAAGTCCCAGCCATAGACATCGTCAATATAGCCGTTGCCGTCGTCGTCAATCCCATTGCCTGCGATCTCTCCGGGGTTAGTCCACATATTAGCTGCAATGTCCTCGTGATTGTAATCCACGCCTGTGTCGATATCAGCCACAATTATACCCGAACTCCCTGTCTGCCGATTCCATGCCTCTAAGGCATCGGTATCGGCATCTGGTGTCCCGCTGAAAGAAGTCGTGAAAGTGTTATCAATCTGTTTGGTGATAGTCTGGCCGATATTATGGAGTCCCCACAGGTCAGTAAATCGTGGGTCATTGGGGGTTGCTTGGACATAAAAATACCCATTTGGCTCTGCATACTCCACATGAGGATTCTTTTTATACTTCTCAATAAGCGCCTCTGTTGATTCTCCCTTATTGGATTTGACCTTCTGCACACCTATCTCACGGATCTCGGAAATGACCTCTGTCTCAGCCTCTTTATGAAATCTTTTTTTATCATCTGTCGTAACCCCGCCTTTAAACTTTACGAGAACCTCGCCAGGAACATATCCTGCAACAGTAGTATCTTCTTTTTGAGATACACCCTGGGAATCCTTTTTTTCCAAAACTACTGAATATGCTGGGGCCGCCATATGAATAGAGACTAAGAAGGCTCCAAGATATGCCAGCCAAGCATTACACCGATACAACTCCTTCAATACACTTTTAAGGCTTATCATGATATACCTCCTTCTTAGGTTATTCATTAAATTCATGTCTAACTATCCATTAAAAATTAGGGACTACAGAAGACAGGAAGAGCTACGGACCAGAGGTCATAAGAAAAGATACCCTTTTTCTAAACATTTTACTCACCCCCTTTCATAAGCAGACGGAGCTGCCTGTATATGAGAATGCGATAACTTGAGTGTTAAAGAAGAGGCTATCTATTCGTATTTTTATAATTAGCTTAATTTACGGGCGGATTTTACTTTAATGACCAACCCTTTGATATGATAAAAATCATATTTGGCAATATCTCAATATGTGGTGGAAAATAACAATCCCGCCCCAATGCAACCATCGGGGCGAGATTTGTTGAGTGTTTCACACATCTGGCTTGGCAGGCCTTCTTAAGGATTAATTGTTATTGTATTTCCCGCCAAGCCATTGTTTGCCTCATTGCTCTCAGCCTCGTTTCCATAGAGGTCTGCATATGCGCCAATATAGTATGTCCCTGACGTAACTGTTGCCAGTATTGTCACTGTTGTGCTAATTCGGCTGCAGGCGCCTGGCGCCAATACATCGCTGTACCGCCTGCCAAGATATATATCCGATGTGGTAATTGTGCTGTCAGAGGACAGATACAGCCCAACAAAAAATGATGTGCTTGTGCTCGTATTCCCCTGATTGCAGACCTTGTCCGTAATCTTAATGCTGCCGCCTGTTGCCGCGCTTGTGGGGCCGCTGACTGATGCCTCAACCAAATCCTTATAACCGGCAGCCGCGATTGTTATTCTGTTCCCTGCCAGGCTGTTATTCGCCTCATTGGTTTCCGTGATATTGTTGCCGACATCTGCAATTGCCCCGATATAATAAGTGCCTAAGGCCAACGTCGTAGGTATTGTTACAGATGTACTCACCCTGCTGCATCTGCCCTGGGCCAATCCGCCGTTAATCTGCCGCGCACCTATAAATGTATCGGATGTTGTGATTGTGGCGTCGGTGGATAAATACAGCGATACCCCTATCGCACCATTTGTATCAGCCCCCTGATTGCATACCTTGTCTGTAATCGCAATGCTATCTCCTATCTTTGCGCTTGCAGGTCCGCTTACAAGGCTTTCAACTATATCCGGTCCGGTAACGGTTATCTGTGTAGCTGAGGCTATACAGTTATTCGTCTCAGAGGATTCAACAATACTATTTCCCGGATCCGCGCATGCCCCAAGGTAGTAAGTTCCAGCCAGTGCGGAAGGTATTGTGACCGTTGTGGTGCCGCTGCTGGACTGCCCTGGCGAGAGACTGGTTACAGAACGGTTCCCGGTTAAAAGGACATCAGCGGTGGTAATTACAGGGTCGCTTGAGAGATAAAACTGCATGATAAGGCTGTTTGCAGGACCATCCCCCTGATTTGTCACTGTATCCGTTACTGTGAAATTTCCTCCTATTGTCACAGAGTTCGGCGGGTTGCTGATGTTTGTTTCTATTAGGTCAGGCCTTGTGACAATAATCTGTGTCCCGGCTACGGCACAGTTGTTAGATTCATTAAGTTCAGCCACGGCATTGGATGTATCGGCACATGCGCCAAAATAGTAGGTTCCTGACGGCACAGTAGATGGCACAAACAGAACCGCTGTTGCAGAGGAAGCGCTTCCTGAACTCAAGCCATTGATGAATGCGCCGCCTGTTAAAGGTATATCGGCCTCACTCACAAGCGAATCAGTTGAGAGATAAAATTTTACCAGAAAGCTGCCGGCAGAAAGATATCCAATGTTGCTTACTGTGGCGCTTCCGTTAAAACTGCCTCCGGCATTGGCCGATGAGGGCGGATTTTCCGCTGTTATTGTCAGGTCCGGAGCATTGCTTACGGACACAGCTACCGGTGTACCGGCTCCTACATTTCCGCTACCGTCATATGCCTTTGCTGTCAGGGTATGAGAGCCGTTGGAGGCAGCACGGGTATCCCATGCCCAGCTTACAGGAGAGGTATAAACAGTTGTTTTCAAAATCCCATCCAGATAAAATTCAACCTTGGAGATACCGATATTATCGTTGGCAGTTGCCGTCACAGTTACCGTTCCATAAACAGCAGAGCCGTTTCCAGGATATGTGATGCTCACCGTGGGCGGGGTAGTATCGTTCTGGCCTCCTCCATTATTTGTAGTAATTGTTACAGAGGATGAAACTGCCCTATTTCCTGCACTGTCCTGTGCCACTGCTATTACCGTATGCCTTCCGTCCGGTATGGTCGTGGTATCAACAGCACATTCATATGGAGAAGCGCTGCCGGCGCATTTCAGGATAGTATCTGCATAAAACTCAACTAAAGTTACGCCATGGACGTCACCGGCATTGGCTGTAAGAGTGACTGTCCCGCTGACAACTGCCCCATCAGCCGGTGAGACGATGTTTACTGACGGCGGCGTGTTATCTATGGTAACGGTGACTGTTGCGCTCACTCCTTCAGCATTGGAAAGGTCAATGGCCTTGGCCTGCAAGGTATGGGCGCCCTCGGTCAGGGTTGTTGTGTCCCATGCGCATTCATAGGGAGCGGTGCTGTCGGTGCAGAGCAAGGTGTTAGTAGTAGCCGGGTTCAGATAAAATTCTACGCGGGCTACGCCGATATTATCAGCAGCAGATGCGCCAATCGTTACAGCGCCGCCCACAATTGCACCGCTTGCCGGAGAAGTTAAGCTCACAGTTGGGGGGACACCGTCTGTGCAGGTTGGAAACTTAAAAGAACCAATTCGGGTCTGCCAGCCATAACCGCTCGTAACAGCATAATATTCACTCGTAAACCAGAAGGTGCAATCATCCACAGGGTCTACTGACATCATGCTGTAATCGCCCCAGCGAGAATAACCTGTCTGTGCGCCACTACCGGCCATAAGTTCGGACTCGCCCTGTGCCAGAATGCCCAAAGGGTCGCCGGCAAGTCTCCCTGCGTACCTGATAGAGGGATAAAGGGTATCGCTGGAGGCAGAATATCCTAAAGCAATATTCCCGCTTTTATCCATAGCCATGCTGCCCATCCAGCGGTGATTGCTGTCAGGGGCATAGGTGCCTTGCTGATAGATGGTCGGCGCCCCGCCTGGGTTGCGAATCTCATACCAGCGGATGCCTGCATGGTCAGCGCCATCCACGTCCACAGTATGATTTACAACCAATGACTCATGGTCGCCGAAATTTCGGTATGCCAGGCGATACATAAGCCTGTCGGGAAGAGCGGTCAGTGCCCCACCGGCATCTGGCTGGGGAATACAGATACTCCAATAGTAATCACAGAGGTGAGAGTCAAAGGGTTCTGTATTCAACACAGAGGGACCTGAAAAGGTGGACGCTGATGGATTATTCCAATCCACATGAAACTGAAAGACCATTAACCTGTCTGTGTCCCATACTCCCTCACCATCATCGCCAAATTGGACAAAATAATTAGGCGAGCCGGCGGGCGGCAGTGTAAAACCGTCCATATCAGACGGGAGCAGACTTGCATACGGTGTGCCAATATCAAAATAAACCATATTCGCAGGCAGGCCTGACAGCATCTTCTCGCGCTCAAACGCCACAGCGCCCGGTCCTGCAAAATCCTCTGTATCACCAGAAAAGACAAACTGGTTAATTGACATGTAATAGGCGTCAGGCCAGACACCAAACTTTGGATAATCGTTCATCTTTGTATCGCTTATCTTATACTCATAACGATACCATGCGCCTGTCGGGTCGCCGGTCTGCGAGACCGCGATGCACTGATAATATGGGCCTGCATAATAACCGTTGGGAAATGCGAACTGGCTCATCAACCACCTGTCTGCTAACTGGTCGTACTGGGCAATGGGGTCGCCGTTATTGGTTGCCTCGCAAGGACCGCCAAAACCTTGCCATAGGGTATTGCCTGCTGCGGGCCCGTAAACAAGATTGCCGCTTTTATCCCATACTGCAAAGGTTAGATTGACCCACTGGACATAGTGATTGAGCCCCACATCGCCATTGGTATCAGGAGGAACAGCAGCACGTCCAAGAACGCGCTGATTATCCGCATTGCTTATCCCTTCAAAGCCTTGAAGAGGCGACGGCATTACAGATGCGCCGGAAAAACTCTGAACAACCGAGTCTGTCTGAACCGGCCCTAAGAGTGATTCTTGTCCTCCGGGAGCCTTTGGCCCTTTTCTGGGCAGCGGATGTATCGGAATCTCGTGAACCCCAGGCTCAACTGACGGTGGTATAGGAAGAATCTGGTGCAATGGTTTTGATACATCATTTTTACCGGACTTGACTATTTTTGGAACTATGGGTGGAAGCTTTGGCGCATCGCCTGCCTGAACCAATGCACCAGACAATACAAGAAACATCACAATAGAAAAGATTGTTCCGTAAATCTTTTTTTTCCAAATTCTCTTTACGGCATGTTCGAGTAAAACAATAATATCCTTTGCTGGGGCCATAATTTCCTCCTTATTCTTTTAGATTGTTTTTTAAGTTCACATTCAGACAGCTATTAAACGGCAGGAACTATAAAATTGACATGCTTGTTGATTGTGACCTATGGACCTGATGTTGTAACGAAAGTTGCCCTTCTAAACATTTTACTCACCCCCTTTCATAAGCAGATTGACTGTGTTTGAAAAATTGGATAGCGTAGGTGTTAAGAAAGTGGCTATCTATATCTATGTGCTTTTAAGAATTGGCCTAATAGATGGCACATTGTAAGCAAACATAGAATCCTTTGATATGATAAAAGTCATATTTTAATTCTTGCAGATAGTGCATTATTTATGTAGAATTCAGTGATATAATAAATTTATGGAGGTGTTTTATATGATAAGAGAAAGGGTAGAAAAGGCTTTAGACCAAATAAGACCTGCTCTTCAGGCAGATGGCGGCGATATTAAACTCGTTGATGTTGATGAAACAAAAGGCGTAGTAAAGGTACAACTTCAGGGCGCATGCGCCGGTTGCCCAAGCTCACAAATAACCCTTGCAATGGGTGTTGAGCGGGCAATAAAAGAAGAAGTGCCGGAAGTAAAAGAAGTGCTATCGGTGTAAAAAAATAGAGGTTGAAGGCAAGAGGAGAGAAGCGTCACCTTCAAACCTCAAGCCTCATACCTCTAACTTTTTTATTTTTACTATGGCCTATCACATCACAGATGACTGCGTAAGCTGCGGGGTTTGCCTTCCTGAATGCCCGGAAGGCGCTATAAGCCAAGGCAGCCCCTATATAATTGATCCGAAGCTGTGTACAGATTGCGGGGCATGTGCAGAGGTCTGTCCTGTAGATGCATGTAAGCCCATATTAGAGCCGGCAAAGATATGATGAGTAGTTGCCGATTTATCGGCAGTTTTAAATACGCCCAATAAATTGGGCAACTACAAAAAACGGAGGTTATACAATGAGTAAAATTACAGTATGGTTTATCAAAAGCGCGCTGGTGTATTTCATGCTGGCAGTGATACTTGGACTACATATGGCGGTTTCAGGCACAACATATCCTTACATGCCGATACACGCACACTTTAATCTTCTCGGCTGGATGACAATGATGATATACGGAGTCGGGTATCATATACTGCCGAGATTCAGCGGAAAACCGCTCTACAGCGACAAATTAGCAGAGTGGCAGTTCTGGCTTGCAAATATTGGGCTTGTGGGCATGGCCTTGGGCTGGATAGTAAGAAGCTGGCAAGGCGATTCAAGGATGCTGCTTATATTCTCTATTGTAGAGGCTGCATCAGCAGTTATCTTTGTTATAAATATGTTTAAGACAATAAAGGCTGCGCCGCCGGTTCCGGCAAAATAACTCAACAAAGGTGAGCAAATGAATACTCTCTCTCTTAAAGATAAAATATCTTTTTCAAAAGATTACCCGAAAAAGGAAATAATCTATGATTCTGAAAATGCAAAGGCTGTGCTCTTCTGCCTTGAACCAGGGCAAGGCATAGGCCCTCACGCAGTTTCATCAGAGGTTGCCTTGCTTGCAATAGAAGGAAAAGGGGTATTTATCACTGGCGATGGCGAGAAAAATGTAGAAAAAGACTCTCTCGTCGTTTGCAAAGGAAATGAACAGCACGGCATAAGGGCTGAGAAGGAAAGATTTGTTGTCATGGCGGTTATAAGCCCAAGGCCGTAATGGCAGAGGTTAGGGATTAGGGGTTAGAGATTAGTAAATAAAAATACTAAGAGAGGAAACTATGGTTGCAATTAAAGAAAAGGTTACAAAAAAAATGATTGTTAACGATGCAATAAAATTATATCCGAATACAATCGGCGTATTTAATCAGTTTCACATAGATTCATGCTGCGGCGGCGCTGTATGCATTGAAGATGCTGCAAAAAGAGATAAGGCAGATTTGGACGCGCTTCTTAAAAAATTAAATGAGGTGGCTGGTGGAGCCAATTAACATTACCGAAAAAAAACAGTTTTTTAAAGACGGCTTTAAGCCTCAGATATTACATATTTCACCGAAACTAAAGGTACCGCTTATATGTATGGAGCCGGGTCAGATGATCCCAACTCATCCGAGCGGCGCAGGCATATTCTATGTGCTTGAAGGAAGCGCAGTATTTACCATCGCAGGGGAAAAGAAAGAGGTTAAAGCCGGCTCTATTGTAATTGCGCCTCATGGCGCAGAAAGGGGCATAGAGGCAAAGGAAAGGCTGGTAGTTGTGGCCTTTCATGCAGGATAGTTCTTGCTGAAAAATACCCATCTGCTGCGTTGCCTTCGTCGCTGCGCTGCTCACATACTAAATATGTATGCTCCGCTGCTCGCTCCTCGACGCCTTGCATCTGGGATATTTTTGAGCAAGAAATAATACAAGCAAGAAGGAGAGTTTTAGACTAAAATTATGGCAAAGGCAGCAGAAAAAATAACACAAGCCTCTGTATTAGAGGCATTAAGCAAGGTAATGGATCCGGAGCTTGGCAAAGACCTTGTCACCCTGAACATGATAAAAGACATACGGATCGAAGGAACAAAGGTAACATTCCGTCTTGTATTAACCACGCCTGCATGTCCTTTAAGAAAAGAGCTTACTGACAATTCCAGAAATGCGGTTCTGGCAATTCCGGGGGTGCAAGAGGTTGTTGTTGAAACAACTGCAGAAGTTCCGTCAGCAAAAAAACTCCCTGAAAAAGAACCAATCCCAAAAGTCAAAAACACCATTGCAGTTGCAAGCGGCAAGGGCGGCGTAGGAAAATCCACCGTAGCAGTCAATCTTGCCCTTGCATTAGCCAAAAGCGGCGCAAAGGTAGGGCTTTTAGATACGGATATCTACGGCCCAAGCATCCCCATGATGATGGGCATTCATAAACAGCTTCAGGCAACGGCTGATGAAAAGATACTTCCAATCAGCAATTATGGCGTGAAGCTTATGTCAGTTGGTTTTATGCTGGATGAAGAAACCCCTTTAATCTGGCGCGGGCCAATGGTCATGCAGATTGTAAAGCAATTTTTAACAGGTGTCGCATGGGGTGATTTGGATTATCTGGTTATAGACCTCCCGCCAGGCACCGGAGACGCGCAGCTTACCCTTGTGCAGACAATCCCTCTTACAGGCGCAATAGTTGTTACAACGCCTCAGGATGTTGCCTTGATAGATGCAAGACGGGCAATTAAGATGTTCCATGAGGTAAAGGTGCCGATACTCGGTATCGTTGAAAATATGAGCTTTTTCCAGTGTCCACACTGCGGAGAAAAAACCGAGATATTCAGTCACGGCGGCGGTGAAAAGACAAGCCAACGTTATAATGTCCCGCTTCTCGGCAAGATTCCCATTGACCCGCACATCAGAGAAGGCGGAGACAGCGGCAAACCAATTGTCGTTGCAGAGCCATCTTCACCTCAGACAGAGGCATTTATAAAGATATCCGAGACAGTGGCAGCAAAGATAAGTATGTTGGATATGTGCGAATGAAAAACAGGCTATAGGTAAGAGGCGAGAGGCAATAGGAACGATATAAAACCAATCGCCATAGCCTATAGCCCATAGCCTGTCTTATGAAACCAAAAGAGGCATTAAAAATAGCCCCACCTCCCAGCCCTGAAGAAAAGGCTGTTTCTCCCTATGATATAATTATCTGCAGGGCAGGAACTACAGGCTGTCCACACGCCATAATAAATCCAAAACCAATCGCTGAAAAGATAGAAGCCCTGCTGGATAAACTCGGCCTGGGCGAACATATCAAGGCTAAGGCTAAGGGAAAACTCCTCTATCACATGAAGTTTAAGGTTGCCCTCGCAGGGTGTCCAAATTCATGCCCCCAGCCTCAGATAAAAATCTTTGGCATAAGCGGACAGGCAAAACCTATTGCAACAGATTCTCCTTGTGTAGAATGCATGAAGTGCGTTGAGATATGCAAAGAAGATGGGGCAGTGCAGATAATTGACGCAAAACCAGTGTTTGATTACAACCTCTGCGTCTTTTGCGAAGACTGCGCCAAGGTCTGCCCGACCGAATCCATTGTAATTGAAAAGAAAGGCGCAAAGGTTATGGCCAACGGCAAACTCGGCAGACACCCAAAGATTGCCAATGTCCTCAAGGAATTTGCAACAGAAGATGAGATTTACGAGGTTTTAAAGGATGTTGCGGAAGAGTATATGAATCAGAAGTAAAAACTGATATTTCAAGACCTGTCCCCTAATCGTCTATGTCCCCTAATCGTTCTGCTAATCGTTCTGTTAACTCATGCAACACTGATTTGACGGCACTTACCGCATTATCTACAAAAAAGAAATCCTGAATTCATCTTCAAATTCAGTTTTCCTAAGAGCCTCATTATAAAAGGGCATTCCCCATACAGTGTATTTCTTTGATTTCCATAACACATTTATCTGATGCTTCTCTTTTAACGATTTCAGAAATTTCTCTTTCCATTCGTCATACTTCAGCAAATGCTCGCCTTTCGGTTCAATGAACACTTGGTAGTGCAGTGAAATATCAGAATCTTTCTTTTTGAAGAATAGAACAAAGTCAGGCTCAATCGGTTGACCGTCATCAAAGTTATAAATCTGGAAATGCCGTTCATTACGGACGAGGAAAATTTCACCCCATTTTGATTTCAAAGCGTCATAAGTTTTATCAATGAATTTTATAAGGTATTTTTCCTCGGAAGTCCCGTAATTTTCTTTGAAGGCATACCATTCTTTACTGTTCAAATCCAATCGGAGCGCTGTGTTGGATGCTTGACTTTGAGGAACCCCATACTCCTGATCGCTTCCCTCTTTCACAAAGATATTCAATGTCTTTTCCTTGAATATCTTTGAAACGGCATACGAAGAAAATTCCGGCGTCCCCTGATATTCTACTTTCTCTGATTCAAGGCTTTGGCTGATTTTATCAAGAATAGAAACCGTGATTTTCAGCTTTTCATTTGGCGTCAATGAGGCAATCTGCCCTTCCTCTCCCTCCACTTCTACTCGTATCTTTTTGAGATAACTCTCGGAAGAAATAAACTCATGAATAGATTTAACATTGGGGAGAAAAGATTTTAGATTGTGAAATCTGTAAAACTCCAGTTTTGCGACGGCTTTTTTTATTACATTAAAGCCGAAGTCTTCAAGCATATAATCTCTTTGCTTTGTCTTTTTGGAAGGAGATGCAGTACTATCAAATATTGCCATTGATTCAACCGCGCCTGAAAATAGGTTTACATGAAAGATATGTTCTTTAATGGTATTTGGCAAAGCAGAAAGGCCGGAGCGGTCATACTTAATCTGTTTATTGAGAAAAATAAGCCCATTCTTATAGAAATCAGACTCTTTAAAATCCATTTTCAATTCAAGCTGAATTTCCTTTGTCTCTTTAGCCTTTATGCCTATTTCCTGAAGTGCGGTATTCAACTCCTGAATATATTTCGGATTGTATGCGCTGTGATAATAAAGCTCCTCGCAAATGCGGAGTTCGTTCTGAATATCGGAGTCATATTTCCGCTGGAATTTTGGCTGTGCATGATCAATCTGAAAAGGACAATACCTTGCCCCGCGCCCTATAAGCTGTGCCTCTGATATGGTCGTGTTCCCCGGCTTCCCTGCTTTTGCATCCCGTGTATCGTAAAGCCTGACAATATCAAAGAGGTTGAGAACATCCCATCCTTCGTTCAGTTTATCTACAGCAAAAACCGCTCGGTATTCGTTGTTTTCATTTTCCAGCGTATTGACGGCAATCTGTTTTTCCTCGCTTTCTTCCTTGCTGTTGACCTCAATACATTTTTCATCCGAGAAGTCGTTCGTCAGTTCTTCAATCAGGTTTTCTACAGAAATTCCGTTTTCTTTAAAGTATGCAAAACACCGCTTCAATGTCGGCTCAGAGCTCTTTTCAATAGCTAAAATGTCAGACTTTTTCAGATTCTTAATCGTGCTTGCAAATTCCTCGTAAAAACCCTTGCTCTCGGCAATCGTTTTAGACTTGAAGAGGATGACAGGTTTTATGCGCTTTCTATTCTTTTCAAAAACCTTTCTCCGGTACTGGCTTAAGATAAGCGACTGTAAAGCCCGCTGAATTAAAGGAACATCGGACTGCAGCACCTTAACTTCCTTTGAATAGCCGTCTATGCGGAATTGCTTGAGCGGATAATCGCAGAGGATTTTATCAGAATATTTTGAGGCTATTTCCGGCACGGAAAAATCCACTGTCGCTGTATATTCCAGAAGGATATTTTCTGGATTAGAGCGGAAAATCCGGCTTACCGTTCCTTCCCATGAGATGATCTCTTCCTGCTCGTCTTTGTTTAGCCTGCCTCTTTTCGTTTCCACATTGATATGATGCGCCTCGTCTGAAATGAGGACAATTTTTTTGTCCTGAAAATCATCGTAAGTAATGCAGTTTTCACGCGGGGTATTCAAGCGGGAGTGCAAGCCCTGAATAGTGGAAAAAGCGATATTTATATCTTCTCCATTGGCAGCCTGAAAATTATCCACTTCTTTAATGGAAACCTTTTTACCGCCGAATGAAATAGTCTCTGTAAAAAGATATTTGGAAGAAAGCGGGTTTAAGAAGTTTTCGCGGGTTTTATTTATAATGTTGGCGCTGTTTACAAAGAACAGAAAGTTGCGGTAGCCCTGTTTGTAAAGGTGAAGGATTGCCCCTGCCATAATCAGGGTTTTCCCGCTCCCTGTTGCCATGTGAAAAAGGAGCTGCGCGGGCTTTTGCCTAAGTCTGTCGTTGGAAAGATAATAGAGGAAGCGGCCGAAGGCTTGGTTTTGATATGGCCGGAGTTCAAAAGACGGATTCAGATTGTTTTTTAAATCAAGCGGGACTTCCGGCAGCGCATTGCCGAGTTCAATATAGGCGGTGATTTTCTGTTCAAGTGTCTGGATCATTTGATACGCTCCAGAACAAAGTCCTTTACTTTCAAGGCGAGGTTATATGCTTCTTTTGTTTCCTCAATTGAAGGAATGTAAAAATCGTCGGGATAACGAAATTCCACCGCATATTCTGTTAATATATCCGTATTTTTCAGAGACAAAAATGCCTCATCAAAAGTCATACATGCCAGCACCAGCTTTTCTATCTTATGCGTTTTTTCAGGCTCAATATCTTTGAAAACCAGATATGCTTTTAAGTATTTTTCCGCCGCCTGTTGAGCGTGAAAGCAAATAGCATCTGTAACGGGGTTATCGGTTTTCAGGTCTTTACCGGCAATAGTAATATCGTTATCCGCTTTGATAATCCATTGTTTAACATTTTCATTCATCATTTCTGCCATATTATTTTCCCCTCTCTGTTTATAACCCGTGAAAGAGTTGGAGACAGCATATCTGCGGTGTGCTTCTTTTGATATTTTAATAGAACATCGGCATTGTATCCAGCCAGCGCAATATCCCATCGTAAATCCGCAAGGATTTTCAGTTTTTCTTTCCGTTCATATTCCTTGTTTATTAGTATTAGAAAATCAATATCGCTGCCTTCCTTTGCAGTGCCGCGCGCATAACTGCCAAAAAGGATAATACCGGAAACCGCAGGCACATCCTTTAGAATAATATCTTTCACCGTTTCAACATCTTTTTCCGTATACATTATTTTTCTCCGTAAAATATTCTATTCAGTTTCTTATCCGTGTCCGATACTTTATAATCCGCGTCATCTATCTCGCTGTGATTCACATAAAGCTGATTCTTATCCAGCAATTCTATAAGGAACCGTTTCTGCTCATCAAGGCTCAGGCTTTCAAATTCAGAAATATTGGCATTTATGGTTTTCGGGTCTATCTTATAACTGATGAATGCCTTCTCCTGCATTTCTTCCCAGATGGCAAGGAGTTCTTTCGTTGTTTTAGCCTTCTGGATGCGGTTAATATAGGTTTCGTTGTGCTCCATGATTTCGCAGTATATGAATGCGCCGCCGCCCTGCCAGTTGAGGGGTTTTGAAATACCGGACTGGTCGCCGTTAATGACAT
>Ga0209211_10003733_pt1 | contig 24423 bp, 15 predicted proteins | sample RifGroA2_FD_183992 | JGI IMG/M metagenome (GOLD analysis project Ga0209211, IMG submission 183992) | Groundwater microbial communities from Rifle, Colorado, USA - Groundwater A2 (SPAdes) (version 2) | ecosystem: Environmental > Aquatic > Deep subsurface > Groundwater | place: Rifle, Colorado...
GAGGGTGGGATACCCATCGGCTCCGTCCTCGTGCATTCAGGCGCTATTGTAGGCCGTGGCCACAACCGCCGCATCCAGAAGGGCAGCGCCGTCCTCCACGGCGAGATGGACGCGATCGAGAACGCGGGCCGCCAATCAGCCGCGTTCTACCGCGCCTGTACCCTCTACACGACGCTTTCTCCCTGCTCCATGTGCAGCGGCGCCATCCTGCTCTACGGAATTCCGCGCGTTGTAATCGGCGAGAACCTGTCTTTCATGGGCGAAGAGCAGTGGCTCTCAAAGCGCGGGGTTCAGATCCAGGTCGTCCAGGACCAGCGCTGCATCAGGCTTATGCGCGATTTTTCCCAGAGCCATCCAGACCTCTGGGCCGAGGACATAGGCAAGTGACGGCGTCCTGGTTCTCACCTTCCGCCAGTTCGTACCTGGTGAGGGCGTCCGCTCTAAATAAGGAGAAAATATGATGAAAAAATACCTTTTTTGGGCTCTCTTTTTGCTTATGGCGATTATACCCGGTCTTTCGTTTGCACAGCCCTCTCAAGAGAAAGACGCGCAAAGTCTGCTGTCCGCCTTTATGTCTTACACGGACTTGCGCATCGGCTCTGTTCAAAAGAGCCTCGAAGTACTGGCTTCCACGAATGAAGCGAGATCAGGCAAATGGGAGAACATGAAGGAAGTGCTTGGCGGCTATCAGAAATCGGATGAAGGGCTCATCATCTGGTATGCCCGCCCTGACGGGACTTACTACACCGTCGACAAAGGACTCGTTGCCGAGAAGCTGAGCGACAGGAGCTACTTCCCGGACCTCATGGCGGGCCGGGAGGTAACCGGAGCGCTTGTCATCAGCAAAAGCACCGGTCAGCGCTCCACGGTTATCGCCGTTCCCGTGATGGAAGGTGGGAAGGTCATCGGCGCTGTCGGCGCGACGCTTTTTCTTGATAAACTCTCCGAGCAGATAGCGTCCATCCTTGATCTTCGTACAGATGTCTCATTTTTTGCCCTGGCCCCGGACGGCCTGACCACGCTTCATAAAAAGACGGAGCGCCATTTCCTGGATCCCAGGGAACTGGGAAGCGAGACACTCAAAAAAGCCGTGAATGAGATGCTGTCAAGAAATTCAGGAGAGGTGACCTACGAGTTTGACAATGCCACAAAGAAGGCGATATACCGGACATCCTCTCTTACGCAGTGGAAATTTGTGATAATATTCAGCGCTGTTCCGCAAAAATAACCGCTATGCGAGCATGAAGAGGTATGTCCGTGACGATAAGCAAAGAGAGCTCGCAACCCTTTTGGCCTCTCAGTCACTCAGGGGCGACCAGGCTTATGATCGACTGCCCCGGCACTGGTTCAGGCTGTTTATCAGCGGCTGTAAGTATCTGAAGCTCACCTTTTTCCGTTATAAGAAACAACGGGACAGCGGTCCTGTATCTTTCCTTGAAAGTCGCGTAATCGAATTGTTCCGTAATGTTAGTCTTTTTTATCGCGGCTCCATTAGCGAACCTCTCGGAAAGCTCTTCAAAGGTCATGTCAGGCCCGAACAGAAACCTGCCGTGGAGGTGCTTTGAGACCAGTTCCTTTTCTCCCTTTTTTCCAGGATAAAGCTGATAAAGTTCGGACCTGTCGAAAACATCGTTGAAACGGAGCACCGCCAGCGAGTTTATGCCGTAGTTCGGCGTAAGAGCCAGAATGCGTCCTATACCCTCAAGGTCCAGTTCCTGAAGTATGGTTTCTGAAAGCGCGCTTCCATAGTAGGCCTGAAGCCCTGCCATCCTCGCGGCATTGATGTTGCCCCAGTTGGTGTCGATCATGACAACTTTGAAGCCGGATTCCCTGACTGAGCTTGCCAGCGCTATGGTCCACGGATACGCTCCTACAATAAACATGCCTTGCGGGCTTGGCTGCGCCAGGTTGAGGAGGCGGGCCAGGACCGATGCCCCAAGTCCGTAGACTATTACAGTTCCTATGATCACGAGGAAGGTTACAGATGCTATGGCGTTGGCGCCGGGTAAGCCCGCCTCGGCGAGTTGAAGAGCGAAAACCGAAGCGACCGAAGCAGCCACTATGCCCCTCGGAGCGACAAATGACATGAATATCCGCTCCCTCCAGGTTATGCCGGAACCAAGCGTCGAGACGAGCACGGCCGCCGGGCGTACGATGAGTATGATGCCGGCCAGAAACACCAGACTTTTAAGACCCAGGGCCTGAAAATCGCTGAGTTGAAGCCTTGCCGAGAGTATGATGAAGAGCACCGCCAAGAGGAGCACCCGCAGGTTTTCCTTGAACTCTATTATGTGCTTTATTGCCACGAAGTTCTGATTCGCGAGGGCTATTCCCATGACTGTAACTGCCAGCAGCCCCGATTCCGCCTGGATAAGGTTTGAGGCCGTGAATACCGCTACGACTGACATGAGGGTGACAGGGCTTTGCAGAAAATCAGGTATCAGGTAATATCGGAGGAAAAATACAATCGCTAAAGCGCCTGCCCCTCCAATGAGCGTGCCTGTAAAAAGCATATTAAGTATCCCTGCCGCGACCATTGAAGGCACATCGTGAAACCTGCCCGCGATTATCGCCTCGAAAACGAGAACAGCCAGGACGGCTCCGATGGGGTCTATCAGAATGCCCTCCCACTTGAGCATGGAAGCGACCCTGTCCTTTGGCCGCACAAGCCGCAGAAGCGGAATCACTACAGTAGGGCCCGTTACCATCGTGATGGCGCCAAGAAGCACGGATGCCGCTGCATCCATACGAAGGATGTAAACGGCGAACACGGAGGTTAGAAACCAGGTAACAAGCGCCCCCACTGATATGAGCCTCTGAACAACGCTCCCGGTCGCGCGAAGTTCCCTGAACTTGAGGCTGAGGCCTCCCTCGAAAAGTATCAGGGCGACTGAAAGAGAAACGATCGGGAACAGGCTTTCTCCGAATATCATGCCCGGCCTTATGAAGCCGGTGACAGGGCCTGCCACAAACCCGAAGACGAGCAAGAGCAGGATCGAGGGCAGTTTAATCCGCCACGCTATCCATTGCGCTACAACGCCCAGGATTATTATCCCGGCTATGCCTGAAAGACTATTTGGCAAAAAACCTCCAGATCAAAATCTCTTAAAAACTGAACGAAACATATTATCTGACTTTTGATAATCAGACGCGCCTACATGTTGTCCTGGTCAACAGCGTCCCTCAGAAAATCGAGCACGCCTGGTATGCCAGCGCTGACCCTCCTCCAGCTCGGTATGAGCGGCGTACCCATCGGGTTTTCAAGCACGGCCTGAGCGCCTTTGTGTATAGCCCTTATGAACGCCTCTACAGCCTTGGCCTCGCCGTGCCTGTCGTAGTAAAGCCCGTTTATCGCCGCGTCAGCTTCGTATTTTACCATCGTATCCTCAGCCAGCCTCAGGTAGCCCACTTCAAGGGACTTGAAAAAATTTTCCGAGAACACGATGCCCTCTGCCGCGAGGACCCTGAATATGGCTTTTGAGATGTCCACGCACATCTTCATTAGGCCCTTGTTTTCGTCCTCGGGAGACAGCTCCTGGTGTTTGTGCTCATAATTATCAGCTATGTCCACCTGACAGACTCTTTTTGGAGAGTAGTTCCTGAAAACCTCGGAAAGAACGCCTACCTCCAGCCCCCAATCCCAGGGAATGCGGTTGACCCAGGCAAGGTCGGTAATCATGCAGAACTCTCCAGCCAGAGGATATCTGAAACTGTCGAGGAACGAAAGGAAGTCATGGCCGTGAACAAGCTTCTGCAGGGCCCTCACGAGCGGAGTTATGAGGAGCCTTGTGACCCTCCCGTGCATCCTGTCCGTCACCCTGCTGTAGAAGCCCTTGCAGAACACCACGTCTATGCTGGGGTTCATCACAGGGTAACAAAGGCGCGCGAGCATCTCCCTGTTGTAGTTTACGATGTCGCAGTCATGGAGGGCGATCACATCCGAGCGTTCCGAGGCTATCGTATATCCGTAGGCGAGCCAGGCCGAACGCCCTTTGCCGTCCTCGCCAGCCCACAACCCGTAGTCTTCCAGCGTCGAGTAGAGCGCCTTTATCCTCTTCCCTTCGTTATGTATTATCTTCACATCGTACGGGATTACCGACATGAACTTCTTGGCGCTTTCAAACTCCTCGTCAGAGGCTCTCCCGAGAGAAAGGACGATCTCTTTTATGTATTTTACTTTTTTAAGCTCCTCCACTATGCCCTTAAGCGCGTCAGCTTCGAACTCCGCATAAAGAGCCGGCAGGACCAGAGTGGCCGGCCTGCTTTTTGAAAAACCGGCAAGCTCGCTTTCTATCCTCTCAAGCTGCGGATCTCCGAGCCTGTGCAGCGTTGTTATGATATCAGTCTGGTAGAAATCCGACATAATGACCTCCTCTTTAGTGGAGCTTGCTTCAAGCGCTCCCTTAAAAAAATAAAAGGCCAGCTTGAACTATCGTTCAATCTGGCCTACTTTCCCTGCAAAAATAACAGGGCGCGTCAGTCCGCACATTCAGAATAACTTCAAAGCATGTGACCTGTCAATTTTTTTTGAGCTAAATGGCCGTTTACAAGACCTTTTTTTCAGGCAGAGTAAAGCAGAAGACTGAGCCCTTGCCCGGCTCGGATTCGACCCAGATCCTGCCGCCGTGGCGCTCAACGATTTTTTTGCATATCGCCAGTCCCAGGCCCGTACCCGGGAATTCCTTGCCGTGGAAGCGCTGGAATATGACGAAGACCTTATCCATATTTTCCGGCGCTATGCCCACGCCGTTGTCCTTTACCGTAAAAACCCAACCCTCGAAGCCCTCCCGCGCGCCCACCTCTATTACAGGCGGCTCACCATGCTTTCTGAATTTTATCGCGTTCCCTATGAGGTTCTGGAACAGGCGGATGAATTGCACCGGGTCCGCGTACACGCTGGGCATCTTAGCGCGCCTCACCTCTGCGCCGCTCTCGCTTATGGCTGTCGCGAGGTTAGCGAGCGCGGCGTCAAGAAGCGCCCCGGAATCAGACCTCTCAAAAGCCCCGCCCGCTGTGTTGACGCGCGAGAACTCGAGGAGGTCTTTTATCATCACTTCCATTCTTACCGCGCCGTCCACGGCGGATGCTACAAAACTGTCCGCCTCTTCATCGAGTCTGCCTTTGATCCTCCTGGAGAGGAGCTGAAGATAGCTCGTCACGGCGCGCAGCGGCTCCTGCAAGTCGTGGGACGCGACAAAAGCGAACTGCTGCAAGTCCGCGTTGGAACGGGTAAGCTCTGCCAATACTTTTTCAAGCTCCTTTTCAGCCTTCTTCCGCTCGGTTATATCGCGGTCAATTCCCCTGTATCCAAGCAGAGTCCCAGCCTTATCGAAAAAAGGCACAGCGCCGGTTTCAAGCACCACGACACGCCCGTCTTTTGTAAGGTTCTTGTTTTCAAAATAAGAGAACGGCTCCACGGACTTCATTACCCTATCGAAGAACTCCCTTACACGCTGAGCCTCGTCATCGGGCATTACATCGAAAGGCGTTTTGCCGATAAGCTCTTCGGGCTCGTATCCCAGGATAGAACGCACCTGCGGACTGATATATGTATAGACGCCATTTACATCGACCTCCCATATTACATCATTTGTCGTCTCGACGAGGTTACGGAACCGCTCCTCTTCCGCCCTTATAGCCTCCCGCGCCTTCATGCGCTCTGTTATGTCTATGCTGCCCCTGCGATAGGCAAAACCGATGCCAGCCATCCCCAGCAGCCACACGAGCAGATGGGTTGAGACAATCGTACGGTCCAATTTCGACTCTTTGGCCAGATAGGGCTTCATTGGCAAAGAGACGCTCACGCCGCCGCGCACGTCACCTACCTTGTAGCCCTGGTGGGCGTGGCACTTGAGGCACCCTTCCTGCGTGACCATGGGCTGCATCAGACGAAGGTAAGGCTGCCCGTCAACTTTGGTAAACTCAGTTCTCTCCTTCACCGACCCGCGCTCAAACGCGATAAGGGCCTCACGCTCCCATTCGTCTGCTTTGTTCGCCGGGTTCAGGGGCTTGAGGCTCGTTATGTGGCCTCTCACGCCGTAAAGTTGGCTGTATTCCGCCATAGCCTGCTTCATTATATAAGCCGGGTTCATCAAGGTCAGCTTTTTGCCCGAAGGGAGCTCTATATCTCTGTCGGGGATGTGGCTGAGGTAGGGATTTGGCGGGGTAGTTTCACTCGGGGGGACATAAACGCCGCCGTGACTGGTCGCCCATAAACGGAACGCCTGGTCCTTGTTGAAGGTCGTCAATGCCTCCATTTTGGCCAGTTCCCGGGTGTGGTTGCGTAACTGCCGTAGATTGACGCCCAGGGAAATCACGATAAGGGCCGTAAAGGCGACGGCTACGACAGCCGTCAGCCTGCGCAGGTTGTAATATGCTCCGTTCCTGTATAGATCAAATATTTTCAATTGGCTTATCCCGGTTGCTTATAGACAGGAACTCACGCGCCTTGGGTTCGAGCGCCCATCAAAGTGGACTGAAAGGCCCTCGCCCTGATGAAACAAGCTTTTCAAGATGGCGCTGTTCTTTTAATCCTGCTTGAACTTGAAAATTGACAGAGTGAATACTCTAACGCGAGAATGATGGAGGTGCGCAGGACTCTTTTATTATATCATGGGAGAGATGGAGCAACTCTGGAAAAAGAAAGGCAGCGCTGGGCAAAGCCGGGCAAACTGCCTTTTTCCCGTACCAGCATTTCGGAACAATAAAAGGGGCGGCAAATTTTAATTTGCCGCCCCTTCTTCAGAGAAAGTGTTTATTGGAAACCTGCTACTCCTGAACGCCCTTCAGATAGGTAGAGGCCTGGCCGTGTATGGAAGCGCACGCATCAATAGTTACAAGCCGGACTATCTGTTCGAGGGCTGCCGTTACCTTCTCTTTCAACTGCGGTTTCAGGCTGCGCACATGCTGGAATGTATTCAGGAGACGGCTTGCTGTCGTAGCGTTTATCGGCGCGAGCGACACGACCGTATCCGCGACCCATTGTATGCCCCGGCCGGTCCAGACCATCCTGTTATTGCCTGCCATGGTCAAAAAGAGCGCGCGGCACCATGTCGGCTGGTTGATGTCAAAGCTCTTCCTGCTCTTTTCGGCCTCTATCTCGTCGAACACATCCGCCCCTGTCCCGCTCGATACCACGCGCAAGTAATTGGCGTACCCGCTGAGGTGCCCGTGCCAGTTCTCGTAATATTTTTCAAGGACGGCTTTTCTCGACGGCTCGGCAGAGCGGTTCAATGCCGTAAGCGCCGAGACGCGCTCAGTTGCGGTCTTCGCCTCTTCAAGAGAACTCAGTATGATGCGGTGGCTGTCCTTTGTGTCGTCAACGGCGATAAGCTCCAGCAGGACGCCCTTGAGCATCCTCTCCTCTATGCCCTGGCGCATTGTCTTGCCCTCTGCCGTGCCCAATGACCTGAACTCAGCGACCAGCTCGTCCCTGAACCGCGCGTTCACGGCGGACATAAGTTTGTCCCGCGCGGCAACCAGCTCCAGATACCAGGTCGCGTAAGAGCGGTCGACAGGCTGCTCGTCTATGCGGATAAAATTGGCCTTGAGCGAAGCCGGCAGGCTTTTGTCGGAAAGAAAAACGCCGTACAGGTCGAGCCACTCAGAGCTTATGGAGGCCGCCGGGTCGTTGAGGAGCTTCACGCGCTGCCTGTCGGTGAGCTTTCTCATGGCGTCTACCCGGTTATAGGCGTTCGGGTCAAGCCGGGCCTGCGCCGAGAGCGTCTTTTCATCAGCGTTCTCGTGCCGGAAGGTGCCGTAAAAAGAGCTGTCCCGGTTCATCGAAGCGAACGCCGGGGGCTCGTTGAGGTTTTCGAAGACGACCTCTGTTTCAAACTCATTGAGCATGATTACCCGCTCTGTCCCTTCGATATCGAGCCCCTTTTCATCGACCAGGCTTAAGGCTATCGGCAGGAAAAAAGGCCTCAATCCTTCCTGCTTCTCCTGCTTGATGCGTATATGGAAGCGCCCTGCCCCTTTGTCGTATTCGGTTACGGCGGATACCTTCGGGTATCCTATCCTGTACAGCCATTCGCTCTTGAACTGCGTAAGCGACACGCCCGAGACCTCTTCAAAGCATTCAAAGAACTGGTCGGTATTGGCGTTGCCGGCGCGGTAGCGGCTGAAGTACAGCCTTTTGCCGGCCACAAATGCCTCTGGCCCGATAATGAGGCGCAGCATCCGTATGACTTCGGCGGCCTTTACATAGGTCACTCCGTCAATAAGCTCCTCAGGGTCGTTGAAGCCCTCCCTTACGATTCGTCCGAAGTGGCCAGCGTCTTCTATGGTCAGAGGGCCCAACAAAGGCGCTCTTATCGAATCCACCTGATTGAGCCTTACAAAGGCCGGGTCGAAAAGGTCGGCCATGAACTGCCTTTCCACATCGACCGTGTACGCCTCGTTCAGCCAGACATCGAACGGCGTTTCCATGGTCGTTTCCGAGCCGCACTGGTTGTGCTCGAATTCATGCACTATCACTGCATGAGCGTACAGAAGGAGATGGTCGAGCGTGTGTTCAGTTATGAGGGCGGCATCGGTTACGATGGTCGTGTTCCCCAGGTTTTCCATGCCGCCGAAGTTGGACTTCGTCATGCAGATGGTGCGGTAGGTGTCGAACTCGTATTCATAGTCCTGGGTCTTGCCGACCCACAGGACCGAATCTTTCAGAATGGCCATCGGCACGCGGGCTTCCTCAGTTGAGCCCGGCGGCACAAGGTACTCGAGGCGCACTTTGCGGACCGACGGATACGAGACTTCGTCTACAAGCATATCCCAGGTCCCGGCCGCCACAAAGAAAAGGTACGGGGCCATGGGCACCGGGTTCTCGTATGTTATGCGCTGGCGCGACGGGTCTCCGGGCTTTTGCACTGGAACGCCGCCGGGGTTGGCGCTTTTACATACATTGCCGTTGCTGATGAGGTGGGTATAAGCTGCGTCCGCCTCTATGGTCGTAGTCATGGTGCACTTGGCGCGGCAGTCGTCGAAGATTGGCATGATGCGCTGAAAGCCCCATTGCTGGCACTGTGAGATGAACTGCTGCGGCGCTCCGGGAGGGGTCGTGTCTTTGTATATCCCTTCGAGGATGTGCTCGGTTGGGGTACACCTGCTCTGCGTCCTCACGAAAAACCTCTCCCCTGCTTCGACCCTCCGTGGAAGCTTTACGGCAAGCTTGTCTTTTTCGCGCCTGTATTCAAAGGCGAGCTGGGAGCCCTGTTCGTCCTCCTGGCTTGTCAGCCATTCGACACTGGTTATTTCCAGGTCCCTGGCGTCGAGTATGAGTTCGTCCAGAGCAGTGAGCGCGCTCATCTGCAGGAGCCCGCTCGTTTCAACTTTCTCTCCGGCGAAGTTTATGCATATCGTGAGGTGTTCGAGCTTCACCGGAAGCGCTCCAAAGTCTTCCCTCTGGTATTTGAACTGCCTGGATGCCGGGCTGTTTTCAGTTTTTCCCACTGTATACCTTCCTTTTCATGGACTTTTGAATGAGACTGCCTCTAAAAATTAGATATTTTTTCTGAAGTCAAGGAAGGGCGGAAATAAAAAGCGCAGCATATATGGATAATATGTGAGCATTTTTATTTGCCCTGCCGAGGTCAGGAAAAAGAGCAATTTTTATGACTAGATTATAAAGGAAGGTGGAAAATATATCGAGTTTTTTGGGAGGAAAAGGAAACGCCCCCTGCGGGACAGGGGGCGGCGGGTAACAGAAGCCAGGGGAGAATGCGGAAGTGCAAACGAGGAGTTATTACAAGAGAAGTCTTTTTATAAACCCGCAAACTTTTGACGGGTATTTATCATCAATTCATTATCAAGGCCTGCGGCATTTCTTTTTACCCGGCGCGTCAAAAAGGACTATCTGCACCATCTCAAGGAATTGCTCCGGCGTAACGGGCCATGTCAGCCAGCATGTGACCCCGGCCTCCTTCCATTTCATCTGCCTTTCCAGGTCCTCTTTTTCCGCCATCAGGATGACCGGGACCCTTTTCATGGCGGAGTGCGCCTTCAGCAGCCGGAGCCCCATCACATCAATGCCGGCGCCGGACTGACAAGTGATTACGATGTCAGGCGCGTATCCCTGGCCCAGCAGACCTCTTATCTCCAGCAGCCCAGAGGCCTGCCTTACCTCGAAGCCTTCTCCGTCAAGCACGAAACCCATCATCGACCTTACCGCCTGCCCGCCGTCTATGATGAGCGCCTTCATGGTCTCTCCGGGAGCAGCTGTTTTTTACGCGAAACATTTTTGCGGGCGTGCCTGTCTCGTGCATCTGAATTATTTATCGGATGCCTGCGAGTTTAAGTAATCGGGAATGAGGACTAATTTAAGGAGGAAAAGGTGTTGAATTGAGGATGGACCAAAAGGATGAGGGAGCTTACCGGCAAAAGGATTGAGAAGGGTCAGTCGGGGTTTACGATGCCTTTTTTAATGGCGGTCTTTATGAGGCTGGCCATGTCGTTGACCTTGAGCTTTTTCATGATATTGTTCCTGTGGCTTTTGACCGTTGCCAGAGAGATGAAGAGCTTTCCGGCTATTTCCTTGCTCGTGGAGCCGTCGGCGATATGCTTCAATATCTCCTTTTCGCGCGCGGAAAGCGTATCAAACGGGTCGTTGCTCTGCTCTTTTTTGATCACATCCACGAAGTCGTTAAGAAGCTCTTCAGTAACGGCCGGACTGGCGTACTTGCCGCCGGTGCTCACCTTCTCGACCGCCTTTAGAAGCTCTCCGGGGTCGGAATCCTTGAGCACATATCCGAGCGCGCCGGCCCTGAACGCGTCTATGGGGTGATTAAGATCGGCGTGCATGGAAAGGATGATGACCCGGGTTCCCGGGACTTCTTCCACTACCCTTCTGGTAACGGCTATGCCGTCGAGGTCAGGCATTGTGATGTCGAGAATGGCTATGTCCGGCTTCATGACAGAGATTGCCTTCAGGGCAGCGTTCCCGTTGTCAGCCTCGCCTATGACATCGTAATCAGAGCCCGACAGGACTGACTTTATCCCGTTTCTGAAAACCGGATGGTCGTCCGCGATAAATATCCTGATTTTTTTCATGGATTTGGAACACCCCGAAGTAAGCTGTAAACCATTATATAAACAACCGGCGCATGAAATCAACCGCAATCATATCAATCGGGATGCGCAAAGCGGAAATAAGACAAAGACCCGGTAAAAGTCCAACTGCGGGAGGACGGGTGCGGAAAGAGAATCATGCAGGTCGCTCAAAAAGTTTCCAGATGCGAGGAGTCAAGGAGCGGGGAGTGAGGCGTACGTTGTTTGTACGCCGCAATGACAAGCGACAATGACGACAAAGCAGATGGGCCTTTTTGAGCGACCTGATAGGGTTAGTTGCTGGCCTTCCTAAACGGCTCCCCCCCTTTTGACTTGCGTATAATGTCGTCCACCTCTCCGGCATCGAGTGATTCGTTCACAATGAGCGCCCCCGCGAGGTCTTCGAGAACGCCCTTACCCCTGGCGAGTATCTCATCGGCCCTGCCTTCGGCGCTAAGGAGCATGCTTCTTATCTCCTGGTCCATGAGCCAGGCCATGTCCTCGCTGTAGCGCTTCTGGATGGATATGTCCCTGCCCAGGAACGGGTGCTCCTCTCCCCTGCCGAAGTTCAAAGGCCCGACTTTGTCGGACATGCCCCACTGGGCGACCATCTTCTCGGCCAGCCCCGTCGCGTTCTTCAGGTCGTCGTTGGCGCCTGAGCTCACATCATTGAACATGAGCTTTTCCGCCGCCCTGCCAGCTAGGGCCACGGCAAGCCTGTTCATGAGGTAGCTCTTCGGGTAATAATGCCTGTCTTCCTCTGGGACGAACTGGGTAGCCCCGAGAGACATGCCCCTTGGGATTATCGAAACTTTGTGTATCGGGTCGGTATGCGGCAAGCTCCAGGAGACGAGCGCGTGGCCTGCCTCGTGAAACGCCGTTATCTTTTTTTCCTGGTCGGAGAAGGTCTCTTCCCTTTTCGACCCCATGATGACCCTGTCCATCGCCTCTTCAAAGTCCCTGGTGTCTATCCTGTCCTTTCCCTTTTTGACAGCCTCGAGGGCCGCCTCGTTCACGAGGTTCTCCAGGTCAGCCCCGGTCATGCCGGGCGTGCCCTTCGCTATTTTTTCCATGTCGACATCCGGGGAAAGCTTCTTGTTCCTCGAATGGACTTCAAGTATGGCCTTCCGGTCCTTCCAGCCGGGCCTGTCTATGACTATGTGCCGGTCGAACCTGCCGGGCCGAAGGAGCGCCGGGTCGAGGACATCGGGCCTGTTGGTAGCCGCTATTAAGATTATCTCCTCGTGGGGCTCGAAGCCGTCCATCTCGCTCAGGAGCTGGTTCAATGTCTGCTCCCTCTCGTCGTGCCCCCCGCCAAGCCCGGCCCCGCGCGTCCTCCCGACCGAGTCTATCTCGTCTATGAATATTATCGAAGGCTTGGCCTCCCTCGCCTTCTTGAACATGTCCCGTACCCTTGACGCGCCCACGCCCACGAACATCTCGATGAACTCGGAAGCGCTTATGCTGAAAAACGGTACCCCGGCTTCCCCCGCCGTCGCCCTGGCAAGAAGCGTCTTCCCTGTGCCGGGCGGGCCTATGAGCAGTATGCCCTTTGGGACCTTGGCCCCGATGGATGTGAATTTTCCGGGATTTTTAAGAAAGGCGACCGTCTCCTGAAGCTCCATCTTGGCGTTCTCCAGGCCAGCCACACCGTTGAAGGTAACTCCGGGCTTTTTCGCATTAAAGAGCTTGGCCTTGCTGAGGCCGAAGTTGAAAAGGCCGCCCTGAGCGCCCTGGCCCCCCTGCTGGGCCCTGCGCATTATGAGCACCCAGATGCCTATTATCAGCACCCACGGCAGAACGAGCAGGAAGACCTGCCAGAAGCCTGACCCTCCGCTCGGCTTGACATCGACCGTCACGCCGCGCCTCTCGAACTCGCTCATTATACCTGGGCCCTGGAATGAAGGCAGGTAGGTGCGGAAGGTCATTGTCCTTAGAGGTTCCTGGCCTTTTACAGGGCTGTGCGTGACTGGCGAGACAAAATCCCCGGATACCTCCTCGCCTTCTATGGTCACGGAACTTATGTTCCCGGCCTCAAGCTGGTTTCTGAACTCGGTATAGGTTATCTTCTGCCTGGCTCCCGCGCCGGTGTCCGCTGACTGACCCCAGATATAGATGAACGCCCCGAAAAGGATAAGAACTATCGCGATTTTCCAGGTAGACCCTCTCTGTCCGTTGCCGGGGTATTTCCTTTCATCAGCCATAATTAGAGTCTATAAGAGAATTCGGTAAAAGCAATCAGGGACAGGGGGGGCGAAAATGAGAAGAATTGAATAGACTTTTGCGAGTAAACAAATACAGGCTGCTCAAAACGCTCCGCTGCTGGACTGCGAAGAGAGAGAGGAATGAGGCGTACTTTGCCGCAATTACGAACGACGATGACAACAACGCAGATGGGGCGTTTTCAGAAGCCTGTTTCAAAAAGCCAGAACCATCTCTACGGCGATAAGTATGAGGATGCCGAGCTCTATGATATAGGCCCTTCTGATGGAGATCTCATCGTGTATCATGTTGTAGGTGTTCATTATTATCTGGAGCTTCTCCCTGATGCTCGTCTCCCAGTCGCGGCTCCTCAATACCGCCATGAAGGTCCTGTATATCCGGGCGTAATAGATGTCCTCCGTGACCTTCAGGGAGTTATTGACCCTCTCCGTCACCTCGGTTATGTCCGTGACCGTCCGGACTATCCTCCTGGCGAGCTTCTCGTATTCCCTGAGCCGCAGGAATGACGCGCCCCTGCTGCTCGAGATGCGGCCGTATATCCATTTGAGCTCCTTGTCAATGAGCCTGTCATAGTACCTGAGCTCGAATATCTGGGCATTGGCGAACTCCAGTATGTCCGGAAGGTCGAAGCTGCCGGAAGGGTCTATGATGAGGGAATTATCGACATGGACGATTATTAGGTCTTCCGGGTAGTAGCTGAAGCTGTGCCTCAGGGTCTCGTCCCTCGTGAAGCGGCTCAATTCCCTGGCCTCGTACAGAAGAAGCCGCGACGGGTCGTATTGTTCGAGGAATTCACGAGCTTTTATGCCGTCTCCAAGCTCCTCTATGTATATGATCGCGTAATCTTCGAGAAAGTCCTCTTTTATCTCAGGGCCTGTTATCGCGGGCCCGAGTGATTCCATGAGGCCGCCTACATACTCCCTGGCCTTGTTGTCCACGGCCGGGTCGCTGTCGAGCTCCCTTACAACCCTCTCGAGCTCGGCAACCGGCGTACCCTGCGGTATGGCTATGTCAAAGGCGATGGAGAGCACCCCGAAGTCAAAGGCCTTTGCCAGGACATTGACCTTAGTCTCCGAGCCGAAATATCCGCTCGAAAAAGGGGCTAGCTCAAGGGCGACCGGCGGGTTCGCGAACTCCAGGGCTTTGGTGTAGCCGTACCTCGAGAGCTTGAAGCGCCTTGTCCCTGCCTTGACCCGTTCTTCAATCTTCGCGAGGTCTATTTCCAGGCCCACATCGAAGAGCCTGTATATGAGTATCCTTCCCCTGCTTATGGAGATCATTCAAGACCTTCCGCCTCAGCCGGAAGCGTTATCCTGGCGGTCGTGCCAATGCCAGGGGCGGAATCGAACTCCAGCGTGCCTCCGTGCTCCTTTATTATCGAATACGATATCGAAAGCCCCAGACCCGTGCCTCCGAGATCGGCCTTGGTAGTGAAAAACGGTTCCATCACCCTGTCGAGGACATCCCTGGTCATCCCGGCCCCTTCGTCCCTTACCTCGATAAAGACTCTGCCTTCTTCCTGCCTGGTCGCGACAATGACTCTCTTTTTCTTGTCCGCAAGCGCGTGAAGCGCGTTGAGCACGAGGTTTATCACCACCTGCTCTATTTTCTGGCCGCTGCCCTTCACCTTTGGCAGCCCTTCGGCGCAGTCGACCTCGAAAGAGTCCGTGTACTTCGCTATCTGGTTACTAAGTATCGATACCGAGGCCATAACGGCCCGGTTCACATCAAAGCTTCCCTCAAGGCCCGCTTTATCCTTGCGCGAAAAATCCTTCAGGTTGTCGACTATCCCTTTTATCCTCCTCGAACCGTCAGTTATGCCGGACAGAAGCTCAGGGACCACCTCGCTCATCTCCGAATACGGAAGCCCGCCGAGGGAAAAATCCCCGTTGTCGCGGTAGTACCTCTCAAGTATCCTTGCCGCGTCCTTCCAAGCGTCGGACAGGAGCGTCGAGTTGAAAAGGATGAAGTTGTTGGGGTTGTTTATCTCATGGGCCACTCCGGAAGCCAGAGTCCCTATGGAAGTCATCTTGTTCGCGTGTATGAGCTTTGCCTGGATGTATCTTGCCTCTTCCTCCATCCGGATGAGCTCGGTCAGGTCCCTGACCGTGCACAGCACCATCGTGCTCTGCCTCAGGGTTATGACCTGCCCGCGCACGGAAACGGCTGCCTTTGTGCCGTCCCTGCGGACGGCGTCGACCCTCTCGAATGAGAAGCCGCCCTGGAGCTTGAGGCCGGTCTTCACCTTTTCACAGACTTTTTCGCCCAGTAAATCCGCCTCTTCCATGCCGATGAATTCCTCGCGCGAGTACCCGAAAAGCGCGATCGCCGCGGGGTTCGCGTCTATCACGCGGCACTCCCCGCACCCCAGTATCACCTGCGCGTCCTGGTTCTGCTCGAAAATCTGCCTGAAGCGCTCCTCGCTTTCGCTGAGCGCCTCCTCAGCCGTCTTCCTCGCGGTTATGTCGCGCTTTATCCCGAGCGCCAGCTCCTTTTCGCCCACCCGCAAAGGCGTTATGGCCATATCGACCCATATCTCAGAGCCGTCTTTTCTGAGCATCCGCACTTCCGGTATGTACCCGCCCGTCTTCCAGAGCTTCCTGTGCTCCTCGATCATATGGAACCTTTCCGGCGGGACAAGCAGGCGCACGCCGGAAGAGAGCAGCTCTTCTTTCGCGTATCCGAACATCCGGCAGCCAGCGAGGTTAACATCAAGGTAACGGCCTTCAAAATCTATGACGAACATGCCGTCCAGCGCTGAATCGAATATGGTCCTGAGCCTCTCCTCACTGTCCCTCAGGGCCGACTCGGCCTTTTTCCTCTCGGCGGTCTGCTCGAAAGAACCAATCGCGAAGCCGATATCAGCCGCCAGGCTTTCAAGGAGGTCGATTGTCTTTTTTGCGAACAGGTCCGGATTTTCCGTATAGACATTGATGTTTCCAAATACTTCGCCTCCGGCGAATATGGGGAAAACGGCACAGGCCCTGTATCCGTATGCCCTTGCCTCCTCCCTCCACTCAGCAAAGCTCTCGTCCGCCTCTATGTCCGGGCATATGGCATGCCTGCCCGTCCTGAGGGCCCTGCCGGTAGGTCCCATGCCATGTGGGCTGAAATCGCAACCGGCATTTATCCTGCCGGCATAGCCGGTATCGCGTCCTGCTTTACACACTGGCGTGACCACCCCGGTCGACAGGTCGACCTTGCCTACCCAGGCCATCATGAACCCGGCCTTCTCGACAAGTATCCTGCATGTCTCGGAAAGCACCCTTGCCGCGCAGGTCTCGCGCACGACCATCTTGTCCACATCAAGAATAGTCTCAAGAAGCCGGTTCAGGAACAGTATCTCCTTCTCGGCCTTCCTGTGGGCCCGCATGGTATCATATTCCCGGATCTCCCTTTCTATGGCCGGGACCAGCCTGAAAAGCCTGTCCTTCAGTATGTAATCGTCGGCCCCGGCCTTCATGGCCGTCACGGCGAAATCCTCGCCCATGAAGCCGGAGACTATTATGACCGGCACCTCGAGTCCGGCCTGGCGCACCGCCTTGACCACGGCGAGCCCGGAAAGCTTCGGCATCCTGTAATCCGTGATCACGAGGTCCCACCCTCCCGCAGAGAGGGCGTCCACCAGGTCGGGTTCGTTATCCACGCGCTTGAAAGACATCTCGAAGCCGCCGCGCCTTAATTCGCGCATCAGCAGAATAAGGTCGTCTTCCGAATCTTCAGCGATGAGTACGGTCAAAGATATGATGTCCTTCGTCATTTTCCGTTCCAGGGTGCGATTTAAAATAAATGATTGAGGACGAAGCCAGAGGTCAGTACATTGTATTCACAATTTATTGAAGAGTAAAATGAAAAGTAGCGCCCCTGTCCTTTTGGCCAACGGCCCAGATCCTCCCGCCGTGCCGCTGAATTATCCTCTGCACGGTGGCAAGCCCTATGCCTGTGCCGGGAAATTCCATTTCGCCGTGAAGGCGCTGAAAAGGATTGAAGAGCCTGTCGGAGTATTTCATATCAAAACCGGCGCCGTTGTCCCTTACGAAGTAGACCGCGGACCCGTCCGCCGCCGTCTCCATGCCTACCTCGATCGCGGCCTCTTCCTTTTTGGATGTGAACTTCCAGGCGTTGCCGATGAGGTTTTCAAGCACGAGCCTCAGCAGGCTCGGGTCTGCTTTGACAAGGAGCCCCTCCTTGATTACGAAGGCGGCCCTGCGCTCTGGCTGTGACTTTCTGAGCTCTTCGGCCACATTCGAGGCTATGGCCGAGAGGTCCACCTCCTCCCTGGTTATCCCGGTGCGCATCACATGTGAAAGCTTCAGAAGGGCGTCTATGAGCTGGCCCATCCGCTTGCTCGCGCCCTGGACCCTCGCCAGGTAATCACGCCCTGTGCTGTCGAGGCTTTCATCGTAGTCCTTGAGGAGTATCCTGCTGAACCCGTCGATTATCCTCAAGGGAGAGCGCAGGTCATGGGCGACCGAGTAGCTGAACGATTCGAGCTCCTGGTAGGCGGCCTGCAGTTCCTTTGTCCGGCCGGCTACCCTTTGTTCAAGTTCGGTGTTGAGCTTGCGGACCTCCTCTTCTGCCCTCTTCCTTCCAGTTATATCCTGGACCGTGCCGGACATTTCGACGGCCCTTCCGCTCTCATCAAATATGACTTCGCCCTGCTCATGGACAATTTTTTCAGCGCCGTCTCTCAACACTATCCTGTGATCTATTGAATACGCCTTTTTACCAGAGAGCGTCTCGTCGACGGCCTTTGCCACGAGTTCGCGGTCGTCCGGGTGCACGAATCCGATAAAAGCGTCATATGTAGCGCCGAACTCCTGGGGAGCCACGCCGAATATCCTGTATATTTCATCAGACCACCGAAGCTCATTTGTCACGATATTCCAGTCCCAGCTGCCGATGTGCGCTATCCTCTGCGCGTTCGCAAGCGATGCCTCGCTCCTCCTGAGCGCTTCCCCGGCCTTCACCCTCCCGGTAATGTCCTGGACGGTGCCCGAGATCTTCCAGGGGACATCGTCGTGGCAGCTGACCTCGCCTTCTTCGTGAATGACCCTTTCAGCGCCGTCGGGCCTGATTATCCTGTAGTCCATGGAGTAGGCGCGGCCTGTGGCGCAGCTCTCGGTTACCGTCTTCTCGACCCGTTTTCTGTCTTCGGGATGGAGGACCTTTACCAAATCATCAAACCCGTTGGTCCAATCCTCTTTCCTGACCCCGAAAAGAGAGAACATCTCCTCCGACCACGCGCCCGTTCGCTCCTTGAGGTCGAACTCCCAGTTTCCCATCCCGGCTATCCGCTGCGCGTTGGCCAGCGAAACCTCGCTTTTTCGTAACGCTTCCTGGGAGCGCTTGATCTCGGTGATGTCCGTTGAGATACCTGCAACCGCGTAGGGGTTCCCGCTTTCGTCAACGAGCCTGAACTTCACGGAAAGGTATACGCGGTCTCCAGCGATGGGAACAGTTTCCTCGAATTGGAGCGGGACCGGCGACTGAAGCGCCTTCAGGTCATTTTCCCCGAAAGCGTCCGCCACTTCTTTCGGGAAAAGGTCATGGTCTGTCTTGCCGCGCACGGCTTCGTTCTTAACATGGAAGAGGTCCTCGTATATCCTGTTTATGAACAGGTAGCGGCCTTCAGGGGTCTTCATGTACACGACATTTATCGTGTTGTCCATTATGGCCCTGAACCTCTCCTCGCTTTCGCGAAGGGCCTGGTTCCTTTCCTTGACCTGCCGGGCCATGTTGTTGAACGAGTCCGTGAGGACGCCTATCTCGTCCTCGCTCTCAACCGGCAGGGCTATGTCGTAGTTCCCGGCGGCTATCTCCTTTGAAGACGCGGCAAGCCTTCTTAACTGCATGACCGCCACCCTGTAGAAGAACGCTACAAGCCCCGAGATAAGGACAATCGTCACGATTATAGTCACCAGGCCGTAAAGCTGGATAGTGCGCACCGGGCGAAGGGCTTCCTCGCTGTCGACCTCCGTTACGAACACCCATCTGTACGGCAGCATGCAAATGGAAGAGCCAGCGACCTCAATTCCCCGGTAATCGGGATAAAAACCGGAAAAATCCAGTCCCGCTTCAAAGCAGGCGCCTATGGGGGCCGTGTCAACCTTCTGCTGCAGAGGAGGCTTGAGCGCGAGCGGGGATTCCGTCAACATGAGCCTGTCCCTGTTCACGAGATAGATGTCCAGGCTTTTGTATGAAGTCAAGGATTTCCACTCGATCTCGTCCTCCGACAGCTCGGGGAGTCCCAGGAATATGTCTTCGAGTTTCTCGAGAGTTACGAAGCCGACGATGACGCCCAGGACCCTTCTGTCAGAGCGGCTGTGCACCGGGGCCGCCACGGCAAGCTCGGGCACGCCAAGAAAGCCCTTCTCGCGCATGGATATGTTTATCCCCTCGATCCCCTTCACGAAAAACTCCTCATCGCTCTGCATTGTCCCGACGGCAGCTCTATTCGTCGAGGCAACTGTGACTCCGGAGGTATTTATGACGGAGATCCTGTAGAAATTTTGCGCTAGCGGGGCCTTGTTTTCGATTATGTATCTGCTTAAAACCTCATCCGAGGCAAGGTTCCTCTTTACGGCGCGCTCTAACTCGTCCCTTATTACGCCGTCGCTGGCGAAATCCACCATCCGGGTCCTGACAATCTCAAAGAAAAGGAACAGCTCTCCGGCCCTGGCCTCGGAGATGCTCCTCAGGTCATCGATGATAAGCGTCTCGACATGTTTGCGGGTGGAGCTAAGGCTCAGGAAAAAGGCAATAATGATGGGCAGGAGTACGGCGATGAACGCCAGCAGTATCTTGTAGGCAAGGGGAAAAGGCCTTTTCATTCTCACCGTGACCGGAAGACGCTTCTAACGCCCTTCCATGAGCTTTTTTCAATGATTGTCCTGATTGACTGGGCAGGTCTGCCGGCCAGGCTCGCTTTTTTTGAAGCTCCCCGAGTGAAGCCGCGGGAGATTCAAAACCTACAGGTTTTCTATGTATCTCCGGCGCGCCTCCTCGATTATCACCAGGGCCTCTTTGTGCCCGGCCCAGCCCTCGATCCCGGTCTTCTTCTTTTCCAGGTCCTTGTATATCCTGAAAAAGTGCCCTATCTCATGAAGAAGGTGCGGGGGCACTTCCTGGAGCGTCCTTATATGGTTCCAGAGGGGGTCGCCCAGGGGCACGCACAGGATCTTCTCGTCAGGGCCCTTTTCATCCCACATCTTGAAAAGCCCCACCGGCCTGGCCTCTATGTGGCACCCGGGGAAGGTCGGCTCCCACAGGAGCACCAGCGCGTCAAGGGCGTCTCCGTCCCTGCCGAGGGTTTCCGTGATGAAGCCGTAGTCGCTCGGGTAATGAACGGACGAGAACAGCATCCTGTCGAAGCGCAGGACTTTTCCTTCAGGGTCCCACTCGTACTTGTTCCGGCAGCCCTTGGGTATCTCGATGAAGACCGTGACAACGGGCTCTGTGGCCAAAATGCCCCTCCTGAATAGATTCTGCGGCTCGCGGCCAAAGTGAAATAACACGCCGCGGCCCTGTTGGAAGTCTACTGGAGGGACATGAGGTTGTCAAACCGTGGCGGGAGTGGTTCCGGCTAAAACATCCGCCTTTCCGCTGCCGCGGCGCCCTGGGGTTCCGCCGACTGATTTTTTATGGCGAAGGTAATGAGCTGAGGCCTGTTCTGGATGTCGAGCTTGTGGAAAATGCGCTGCAGGTGGGTTTTGACCGTGGGTTCGCTTATGCAGAGCTTTTCGGCTATTTCCCTGTTCCTGTATCCCTGGCCCACGAGCCCCACCACCTCCCACTCCCTGCCGGTAAGAGAGGGCCTGCTGTTCTTTTTCAACGCATGGAGGCCTGTAAGGAGGTTTTTGATGTCTATCTTGTCCAGCCATATCTCGCCTCCGGCCACCTCTCTTATGGCCTTCTTGAGAAGAAGCGGGGTGGAGCTGCCTACCAGCACGCCCTTCAATCCTTTCGTCAGCACCGCGGATATGATGTTGTCCTCCCCGCAGCTCGTGTCCACGAGTATGAACTTGTTGGCGTCCATGCCAAGGTCGCCGAACCCGTTGAACAGCGTCGTGAAGTCAACAAGCACCACATCCGGCCTTGCCGCCTCAATCCCGGCGGCCGGGTCGGAGCCCGGGCGCATTATCTCGATTACCTTTATGTCTTCGCTGCCTTCAAGGAGCCTTAAGATGCCCTCTGAGAACAGCATGTTGCTGAAAGCGAGCATCACCTTTATCATTTTCAATAGAGCCTTTCAGTTCTTTTTTAAGCGGCACAGCTTCAGATGATGTCGAACGAGCATATGTCCGTCTGCTTGATTATCTTCTTGAGCTTATCCAGCGCCTTGACCTCTATCTGGCGGACGCGTTCCCTTGTCACCCCGAAGGACTTCCCTATCGACTCGAGCGTCTGGGGCTCGTCCGCCTCAAGGCCGAACCTGAGCTTCAGTATGGTCCTCTCGTTGTCGTCGAGCATTCCGAGCCAGTTGTTTATCCGCTCGGTCCTCCTCGACTCGTCTATTATTTCCATCGGGGTGGGGAACCTGTCGTCCTCGAGCCTGTCAAGGAGCGACTGGTCGGTGTCGTCAGGGAAGCTCGCCTCAAGCGAATAGCTCTTCTTGCTTATCGTGTTGAGCTTTTTCACATACCTGCCCGAAAGGCCTGTCTTCTCCGTGAGCTCCACGATGCTCGGCTCCCTCCTGAGGGTCCTCGAAAGCTCCCTTGTGGCCCTCGTGATCTTGGAGATGTCGGCCGTGACATGTATGGGAAGCCTCACTATGGAGGACTGGTTGGCTATGGCGCGCTCTATTGCCTGCTTTATCCAGTAGGTCGCGTAAGTAGAGAACTTGCAGCCCTTTGTCGCCTTGAAGCGTTCGACTGATTTTATGAGCCCTATGTTGCCCTCTTCAATGAGGTCCTGCAGGGGGAGGCCCCTGTTCAGGTATCTTTTGGCTATGTTCACGACCAGCCTGAGGTTGGCCTCTATCATCTTCCTTCTTGATTCCATGCAGCCCCTGGCAATTTTCCTCGCCAGTGTCTTTTCCTCATCCGAGGTCAGTAGGGCGAACTTCTTGATGCCGCTGAAGTAGACCTTTACGGAATCAGAGGCGGCAGAGCTCTCCCTCTCCTTGTCCTCCCTCTTGGCGCGCCTCCTGGGCTTGGCTTCGGCGAGGGTTTTGACCGGCGTCTGCCCGGGGTCGTTTATGCCCGCGCCTTCAAAGGCGCCCCTGGCGTCAGCTTCGCCGCCCAGCCTGAACGGGAGCGGCCAGTTTTCCCCGCCCTTTGCCGCCGGCCCTTTCGCGGCCTTTTTCAGAGCCACGAAGTTATTCTGCTTGCCGCCGTCCGAGCCAAACCCTATAAACTTCTTCTTGTCCTTGCCCATTGATGTGCCTCCTGATGTTTTTTGAAGGCCCCCCCGTACTGAGGAGGCTTCGAAAGACAAAAATATGTCTTGTCCGCCCTTATCCTTCGTTTGCCTGAATGTTGAAGACGAGCCCCTTGTGGCTCTTCTTTTTAGCGTACTGCGTCGAACGAGCCGCGATTCATCCGTCAAGCTCAGGCGCCCTTTCGTCCTGCTGCTGCCTCCCTCAGCCTCGCATGAGCGCCGTCTTCAACGGCTCGCGCGCCGTGGCCTCAACAGCTTCGAGAAGTTCGGAGATCATGAAGGGCTTTTCAAGGCATTTGAGCCGCCTCACGGAGATCGCCGAGAGCAGCTCTTCTGGCGCGCCCCCCGTCATGAACAGGAACATGCCTTCAAGGGCCGGCATGTCATTCAGGGCGCTGGCATAGAACTCCAGGCCGCCGAGCTCCGGCATGTTGACGTCAGAGATGACCAGGTCGTAGCTTTCCTGTCTCAGCTTGTCCAGGCCGTCGGCCCCGTGCACGGCGGTCTCGACGCTGTAACCTGCCGCGCGGAGCACGAGGCTGCACAGCTCGCGTATGGACTCGTCGTCGTCAACGACAAGTATCCTCCTCGAAGTGCCGGCAGTTGCGTTTTCCAAGGTGTAGTCTCCTTCTGCTTGAACCTGCTATAGGATAGCTTTTAGAGCGACAATCCTTCTGAAAGGGAAATCCGGCCTTCGCAGGGTCTTGATATTCCATGAAGGGTGCTTCCGGTATTTCTGTGCCGCGTGTTTCAGTGAAAAGATTAAATTGCAGGAAGCATGCCAAGGAGGGGAAGTTGACATATGTCAGGGAAAGCATTGAGGGTTTTAAAAACGAGCTTACGAAACTGCAGGCCGCAAGGTGCGACGGTTGTTCAAACGATCAGGGGAATCGGGCCGGAAAAAACGGAAAAAACATGGACAGACGCGGGGTTGAAGGGGGATGCAAAAAAAATCGCAGGTGCAAATAATGTCTCACCCTTTCATGTTACAGGGTCTAGACCTTTCTGTCTCATCGGGGCTGAACCTCTCTTTGGCAACCGCCTCAGGCCTTTTTCTTTTCTGGGCCTTTTCTCTTCAGCCGTTTGTTAAGCGCCTGGCGGGTTATGCCGAGCAGGGACGCGGCAATGCCCTGGTTTCCATTGGCAAGTTCCAGGGCCCTGGCTATGAGGGAGCTTTCAGCGTCCCTCAGGGTCGGGAAGTGCTCCAGCGAACCGTATGGCGCGCTCTCCTCGGCTGCCCTGGCATGGGCCGCGGCCCCCTGCCTCTCCTGGCCGATTATGTCCCTGAAGCTTTCCAGGGAAAGCACGCCGCCCTTGTGCCTGGCCACGGCGTCATAGACCATTGCCTGCAGCTCTCTTACATTGCCCGGGAAATGATATGTGGACATGAGCGTCAGCAGCTCCGGCGGGGGAGTCGGCTTTTTCTTTTTCATCGACTCCGCGGCTTCCTCAAGGTAGTAATCGAGCAGGACGGGTATGTCCTCCATGCGCTCGCGGAGCGGAGGGATGTGTATCTGGTGGGCCCGGAGCCTGTAATACAGGTCCTTTCTGAACCTGCCCTCGCTTATGAGCTTCTGGAGGTCCTGGTTGGTGGCCACGACTATCCTGACATCGCTTTTTTTCGGCACATCCGACCCCAGGGGATAGTACTTCTGCTCCTGGAGGAGCCGCAGGAGCTTCACCTGCGAGCTTTCGTTTGTGTCTCCTATCTCGTCCAGGAAGAGCGTGCCGCCCGCGGCATAGGCGATGAGCCCCTCCCTTGCCTCTTCGGCGCCG
>Ga0209211_10003740_pt1 | contig 24384 bp, 22 predicted proteins | sample RifGroA2_FD_183992 | JGI IMG/M metagenome (GOLD analysis project Ga0209211, IMG submission 183992) | Groundwater microbial communities from Rifle, Colorado, USA - Groundwater A2 (SPAdes) (version 2) | ecosystem: Environmental > Aquatic > Deep subsurface > Groundwater | place: Rifle, Colorado...
ATTATGAAGAAATAAGCAAAGCGAATTTCTAATTTCTAATTCCTAATAAAATCACAATGTCAAATGATGCAAAAACAAAAATTTATGATTTAGAAGAAAGAACCGCCAAATTTGGCGAAAACGTTATTAATTTTTGCAAGAAAATTCCTAAAAATGTGATAACATTTCCATTAGTTGATCAGCTTATAAGAGCAGGCGCCAGCGTCGGAGCAAATTATTGCGAAGCAGATTGCGCGGAGTCAAAAAAAGATTTTGAACATAAAATTGGTATTTGCAAAAAAGAAGCTAAAGAATCTCGCCACTGGTTGCGGATGGTCAGTACGGCATCTCCTGAATTAAGGAGCGAAGCGCAAGAATTATGGCGAGAAGCGAATGAATTGCAATTAATATTCATCACAATAGTAAGAAATTCAAGAAAAAAAGATTAGATAATTGTAAAATTTAGGAATTTGAAATTTATTAGAAATTAGGATTTAGAAATTAGAAATTTATCATGCAGTATTTAATTCATCTCGCCATTTTGTTCGCCATTTACGGGATTTTGGGGCTGAGCCTTAATCTTGTCGTCGGTTATACCGGTTTGCTTTCCGTTACTCACGCCGTTTTTTACGGCATCGGGGCTTACGCGACGGCGATACTCCTTACTTCATTTGGAGTGAACTTTTTCATATCCGTAATCGCGGCGGTAATCATCTCGGCCGTCATCGCCTTTCTTATCGGTCTTGTTTTAAGCAAATTTGACGATGATTATTACGCTTTGGCGTCGTTTGGTTTTAACATCATAATTTTCTCGGTGTTTCTTAATTGGCAGGAGCTGACAAGGGGACCGCTCGGCATACCGGGAATTGGCAAACCTTCGTTTGGAATTTCTAATTTCCAATTTCTAATTTCTAATAACTTGGAATTTTTAATTCTCGCTCTTTTGTTTTTAGCGCTGGTTTATTTCGTTTCCCGTTTTGTTGTCAATTCTTCTTTCGGAAGAATACTGAAGGCCATAAGAGAGGATGAGAAAGCCATCCAAATCTTCGGTTACAATACGCTCTATTACAAACTGGCGATTTTCGTCATCAGTGCCGCGATGGCCGCTGTCGCCGGCTCGCTTTTCGCTTCCTACATCACCTTTATTGACCCGTCGTCATTTTGGCTTATGGAGTCAATATTCATTTTGGCCATTGTCATCTTGGGCGGACTTTCCAATTTAAAGGGCTCGCTTTTGGGCGCCTTGTTTTTAATACTTCTGCCGGAAGTTTTGCGCTTTGTGGGAATGCCCAACGACATCGCCGCTCAAATGCGACAGGTTATCTACGGCGTAATCTTAATCTTGTTGATGTTGTATAGACCGCAAGGATTGACGGGGGAGTATAAATTATGAAAATTCTTCAAACAAAAAATCTGACGGCGCAGCATTTGACAGTTATAGTGCTTTTTGATATCATAGTCTCAAAAAGAGGGCAAATTTTAATCTTATGATGATAAAAAGACAATTAGAACAAAATATAGAAAAATGGCTGTTTAAGGGTAAAATTATTATTATTTACGGACCAAGACAGGTTGGCAAGACTACTTTATCCAAGAAACTTATTGAAAAATACGGAGACAAATCAAGTTATATTAACTGCGATGATATACACAACAAGCAACAGCTTGAAATTCATAACGCCGAACATCTGAAGAAGTTTTTAGGAGGCGGCAAATTTTTTGTCTTTGATGAAGCCCAGAGAGTGAAAAACATAGGTCTTACCCTTAAGCTTATTATTGATACTTTCCCCGATATTCAAGTGGTGGCCACAGGGTCGTCAAGCTTTGATTTGTCAAATAAAATAAACGAACCTCTTACGGGCAGGGCGCTTGAATTCATTCTCTATCCTTTTTCTTACTCGGAACTTTCCGCGGCTTTTTCATTGAGAAACACCAGAGCCTCTCTTGATCACCTTTTGCGTTTCGGTTCATATCCGACAGTTGTCAACAAAACGGAACATGAAGCAGTCGTTTTGCTTCAAAATTTGGCAAGCCAGTATTTATATAAAGATGTTTTTGAATTTGAAGACATAAGAAAGCCGGATTTGCTGTTAAAAATGTTGCAACTGGTCGCTTTTCAAATCGGACAAGAGGTGTCTATTCACGAATTGGCCGTTAAGTTGGGAGTTTCAACGAAACTCGTGTCAAAGTATATTGAACTTTTGGAAAAAGCCTTCGTGATTTTCCGTCTTGGAGCGCTTTCAAGAAATCCAAGAAACGAAATTGGAAAAAAGAAAAAAATATATTTTTATGATATAGGTATTCGCAATATTTTAATTCAAAGAACGATTCCTCTTGAGATAAGGGACGATGTCGGTTTTCTTTGGGAAAATTTTTGTGTTATTGAAAGAAAAAAAAAGCTTCAATACGAAGAAAAATTCGCGAATCAATACTTTTGGAGAAGCAAATACGGCGCTGAAGTTGATTACGCTGAAGAATTTGAAAGTAAAATTACCGGTTATGAATTCAAGTGGTCCAAAGAAAAAACAAGAACGCCGGAATTGTTCGCAAAAAATTATAAAGCCACAGTGAATACGATAACAAAAGATAATTTTGACGAGTTCGTAATGTAGAGCGATCGCGCATTACAAAATTCCAAATTATAAGAAAATTAAAAAATATATGTTGGAACGCATAACAAAAAGCTTTGATAATATTTTGACGACTAAAGATTTTAGCGTTTTTTGGCGCGGGATTAAGAATGTTTTTTCCGGAAGAGATATCTGGGAAAAAATTGAATCAATAAAAAAAGACGGTACTGAAAAAACAGTCAGAAATTTTTTTGAGAAATTGAAAAATATTGAAGACTCGGGCTTATCCGACAGCTTTGATTATGATGACCGTGATAATTTAAAGTTATTGGGTTCGCGCGCATGCTCTTTTCTTGATGAAAAAAATTATCAATCGTTGGCAGTTGAAATTTTTTTAATGAATATTCAACATATCGCGGAATCGAAAAACATAAAATTGCCGGACGATTTGTCAAAATTAAACATACCCAAAGATTTTCTTCCGGCATTAAATGGCGAAATGTTTATGTCGTTTACCGTTTTGGGATCGTTTGTTTTGTCTCCGATTTACGAAGAAATAAATAAATTGAAAGGCGAAGATCTTGAGAATTATTTTGCTTTGGTAATGGTTTTGTTTTTTGAGTTGATCAGCCTCAATAAAATAGAAGAGGATTTAAACACAAAAAATCCGAACAGGGAAAAACAAATCAATGAATTCATCGATAAAGAACGAAAAATAATGTCAAATTATTACAGCGCGCTTGAAAATAATTTACGACGCGGTCAAATGAAAAATCAAATGAGAAAATTCATAGAAAAAGACCCTGATTTTTTTGATACATATCTTGCCTTGGCGGATTTTCTGCATGAGGACGAGGAGTATTTTGAAGCGGATGAACTTTTGCGGACAGCTTTTACGCGAGCTTTAAAAAGGATTGTTGACAAAGACGGAAATTGGCCAAAAGTTATGCCTTGGGGATTTTTGGAAAACAGACATTTAATCCGCGCGATAGACCGATGGGCTTATAAATTATGGGAAGATGATCATAATGAATACGCGCTTGAGATTTTCCGTAAATTGTTGAAAAGCAATCCTAACGACAATATTGGCGCTCGTTATGAAATATTGGCTATTTTGCTTGGACACGGGCCGGAGTGGCAAGAAGAAGAATTTTCAGCAGGAAGAGAGGGTATGATAGACGCCACAAAGTCGGAGAAATGGTTTAACAGAAACGCGAAAAAATTTCCAGAGGAATTCAATTGGTGGTTTGAGTTTGCGGAAAAAGAAAATTAAATGCCCATTCTCCAAACAAAAAATCTGACGAAACGCTTTGGCGGCGTAAGAGCGGTGGATGGTTTGTCCGTGGAAATAGAGAGAGGGAAAATTACGTGGATTATCGGGCCAAACGGTTCGGGCAAGACCACATTGGTCAATTTGCTAAGCGGTATGATTGGCATTGACGGCGGGGCGGTTATTGTAAATGAAACATTGAAGCTGTCCAACATCAAGCCTTATGACATTTCCGCCTATGGAATCACCCGCACATTCCAAGAGGCGCGGCTTTTCAATCAAATGACGGTTTTGGATAATGTGCTGGCGGTTCTTACGGAAAGAAATGTTTTCGGCGCGCTTTTTGAAAAGCACAACGATTATCATCTCGGCAAAGCGAAAGACGCGCTGGAAAAAGTCAGTCTTTGGGAAAAGAGGAACGAGCTGGCGGCCAATCTTTCTTACGGCCAAAGAAAACTGCTGGAAATCGCCCGCGCCGTTTCCACTCAGGCGGAAATATATCTCTTTGACGAGCCCTTTGCCGGACTTTTTCCTGAAATAATAAGAACTGTTTCAGCCATTATCAAGAATTTAAAACAAGAAGGCAAAACCGTGATTTTGATTGAGCACAATATGGAGCTTATCCGCGAACTTTGCGATTATGCGATAGTGATGGATAGCGGCAAATTACTGGCGCAAGGCAAACCGGAAGAAGTTTTGAGGAGACAAGAAGTTATTGAGGCGTATTTGGGGGAATAGTTGATATGAATTCCAAATCCCGAACGGCTATTGCGGTTTGAGTCGGCGGGTTATATAATAATGACAATGAAAAAAGTATCAAATAAAAAGAATAAAGTCGAGAAAGCAAATCTTCCTTTCAAAAAAATGTCAGAAAAGGAAAAAGATTATGTTGCCGTTGTGCTGGAGGAGGTCAGGTCTAATTTTGAAGCGTTCGGAGAAACGCTTGATTTTGTGCGGATGAGAGGCGACGCGACCTTTGAAGAAGTGGGCAGAACAAGAGAGGAATTGGAAGAAGTTAAAGATAGCCAGATTTTAACGCAAGCGGATATTAATGTTCTAAAGCAAGACGTTAAACAAATAAATGTTCGCCTGAATAACATTGGAAAAGAAGTTTTTGCCATAAGAGGCGAAATTAACGCCTTAAAAACAGTTTTGATTCAAAAAGCCGATATTGAATTTTTTAAAAAACTTGAAGCGCGGCTGACGAGAGTTGAGCGTCATCTGAATATGTGCGAAGCGTAAAAAAGTCGTTTTTTATTATAAAATAAATTTGCATTTATAAAAACTGGCTTAATGAAACATTTGTCAGGCTGAAAATGCTAAACTGGCTTGTAATTACAAGCCAGTTTTTAAATTATCTAAAATGAATTTTAAAAAAACGCCAAAAATGCGTTAATTGCGGAAGTTTTAACATAAAGAAAAATGGAAAGCCGAGAGGCCTTCAGTGGTACAAATGCAAACAATGCGGAAAGACATTTCAATCCTCAAGAAGACCGGAAAGAATGAAAAACAAGTTGTGGAAAGAATATGTCTGGGGCAAACAATCTCTGGCTCAGCTTGCCAAAAAATATTCAAGGTCGATTCCTTTCGTGCGGAAACAACTCAATTCCGTTGTCGTTAAAAAAACGGAACACAAACCGCAGAAACTTCACATCGTCGCAGATACGGTATTCTTTGGCAGAGAATACGGCATTGCCGTATTTCGCAGTCCAAAGCTAAAAAAGAATCTTTGTTTCGCGGAAGTGGAAAAAGAAACGCCATACGCGTACGCTCTCGGAAGAAAACATTTGGAATCTTTGGGATACAAGCTGATTTCCGCCACAATAGACGGAAAACGAGGCGTGGCTGGCATTTTTGGCGATATTCCCGTTCAAATGTGCCAATTCCACCAGCTGCAAATTATCACAAGGTATTTGACCAGAAGACCTAAACTTGAAGCCGGAAAAGAATTAAGAATAATTGCCAGGACTCTTGTTGAATCAAATGAAAAAGAGTTTTCGGAAAAGATTTACGGCTGGCATGAAAAATGGAAAGACTTTCTCCAAGAAAAAACCGTCAATCCCGAAACAGGACGACGGTGTTTTACCCACAGGAGAATCAGATCCGCTTGGAGAAGCCTAAAAACCAATCTGCCTTTTCTTTTCACTTACGAAAAACATCCGGAACTTGATATTTGCAACACAACCAATTCTCTTGACGGAAGCTTTTCTCACCTTAAAACACTCCTCCGAATTCACAGGGGCCAAAATGCCAAGATGAGAAAGAAAACAATGGATGAAATTTTAAGAAACCAGCCTGATTAATTTTTCATTAAGCCTAAATTTCCAAAAAGCCGATTTTTGAGCGGACTTCACGCATTGTTTGATAGGCGATGGATTCGGCTTTTTCGGCGCCGTCACGCAAGACTTTTTTAAGATAATCGGGATTGGCGGACAATTCTTTGTATTTTTTCTGGATTGGGGACAGGCCTTCAATTATCGTTTCCGCCAGGTCATTTTTAAAGACAGAGTAATTTTTTCCGGCGTATTCTTTTTCCAGCTTATTTATTTTTTTATCTGAAAACAGGCTGTAAATAGTCAGCAGGTTGGAAATAGCCGGTTTATTTTGCGCATCGTATTTTATCTCGCTGCCGGAATCGGTGACGGCAGATTTTATTTTTTCTCTTATCGTCTCCGGCGAGTCCAGCAAGGCGATATAATTTTTTGGATTTTCCGCCGATTTGGACATCTTTTTTGACGGGTCGTCCAAGCCCATTATCCTTTTTCCTTCTTTGTTTATGAAGGGTTCGGGAATGGCGAAAGTTTCGCCGAAGGTGGAATTGAATTTTCTGGCAATCGTTCTTGTCAGTTCTATGTGCTGGAGCTGGTCTTCGCCGACAGGGACGGTATTTGTGTGATAAAGAAGAATATCTGCCGCCTGAAGCACGGGATAATTCAAAAGACCGGCAAGAACACTCTTTTGCTTTTGAGATTTGTCTTTGAATTGGGTCATTCTTTCCAATTCGCCGACCGGCGTGATTGTGTTTAATATCCAACCAAGTTCGGCGTGTTCGGAAACCATGGATTGAACAAAGATAATTGATTTTTCAGGATCAAGTTCAAGCGCCAAATAAAGAGTGAAAACTTCCAAAATTTTTGAACGCAATTTTGCCGGATCTTGCGGGGTGGTAAGGGCGTGCTCGTCCACGACGCAAAAAATAGTTTGGTATTCGCCGGTATTTTGCAATTCCGCCCACTGTCTAATGGCGCCAAAGTAGTTTCCTATATGAAGATTTCCAGATGGCACCACTCCGCTGAAAATTATTTTTTTCTTATTCGGCATGTAATTTATTTTACCACTCCTTGAGAATTTTTACACTTCTATAATCACTGGCAGGACCATCGGCCTTCTATGCGTTTTTTGAAACAAAAACTTGCCGACTCTTTCCCTCAGGTTTTCTTTGACATAATCCACGTTTATCGGATGCATTTTGCCGGTGGCCTCTTCCACCACTTTTCTGATTAAGAATCTTGTCTGTTTGAGCAGGTCTTGGGATTCTTTCAGGTAAATAAAACCTCTGGAAATGATGTCTGGAGAATTTTTGACCTTGCCGGTTTGCGAATCTATCACCGTAATCATGACGAATATTCCGTCTTGAGAAAGCATCTGTCTGTCGCGCAGAACCACTTCTTTGACATCGCCCACGCCTAATCCGTCCACCATCACATAGTTGGCCGGCACGCTTTCTTTGAGCATTCTTATTTTTTCGTCGTCAGCTTCTATTATGATACCGTTGTTGAAAGGCACGACGATATTTTCTTTGGCCATGCCGACCGATTCCGCCACATCGGCGTTGGTTTTAAGCATAAAATGGTTGCCGTGAATTGGAATCAAGTACTTTGGCTTGATCATTCTAACCATCAGTTTCAGGTCTTCTTGGCAGGCGTGTCCCGAGGCGTGCACCGAAGCCACTCCGTAGTGGACGATTTTGGCCCCTTGTCGGGAAAGGTTGTCTTTCAGGCTCTGGATGCTTTTTTCGTTGCCGGGGATAACGGATGAGGAAAGAATGATGGTGTCATCCTTGGTTATCTTGATGTGCTTGTGCCTCTTGTTGGCGATTCTCATCAAAGACGCGTTTTGCTCGCCTTGTGAGCCGGTGCAAATGGCGATAACTTTGGAAGGATGGTAGCTGTCTATTTTTTCAATGGGAATAATGACATCTTTTTTGGGATGGAAATAACCCAAAGCTTTTATTATTTCAAAGCTGGCTTTAAGGCTGTAGCCGTCTATGACCACTTTTTTGTCGTGTCTTTCGGCGACCTTTACTATCTCTATCACTCTTTCTATGTGAGAAGAAAACATTCCGATTATGATTCTGTTTTTAGCCTCGACGACCATTTTTTCCAAGTTTTGATAGACGACTTTTTCCGGAATGGAAAAGCCCGGTTCTTCGGCGTTGGTGCTTTCCAGAAACAAAACCAAGTTGTTTTCTTTGCCCAGTTTTTGATAATGTTCAATATTTACAGGATTGCTTTTTTCATCAAGTTCTATTCGGAAGTCTCCGGGATAGATAATGTTGCCGTAAGGAGTATCTATGATAACGCCGATGGCGTCCGGTATCGCGTGGGTGATGTCAAAGAATTTAATTTTCAGTTTTCCAAGATTTATAACGCTGTCGGAAGTGACTTCTTCTATTTTCAGCGTCGGCATATGCCGGAATTCATCCTGTCTTTTTTGGATAATCGCTTTGGAGAATCTAGTGGTGTAGATAACAGGGAATCCCAGTTTGTCTATGAGGTAGGGAACCGCTCCCACATGATCCATATGCCCGTGGCTGATTACAAGAGCTTTGATTCTGCTTTTGTTTTTTTCCAAATATTCGGTGTTGGGAATGATGAAGTCAATTCCCGGGGTTTCCTCTTCGGGGAATTGGATTCCGGCGTCTATAACGATGATTTCATCGCCGTATTCAACCACTGTCATATTGCGGCCTATTTCTTCCACTCCGCCGATGGGAATTATCCTGACCGGCATCTTCTTTTCTTTTGTTTGTTTTTCCATAAATGGTTAATTAATAATAATATTTTTAGTGCTGTAATTCTAACCCCTTGATTCTACTTACAACTTCATCAAACCTGTCCTTATCGTCTAATCGCTCTCGCACTTCCTCAAATGTCAGCCAGTGCGCGCCCTTACCTTCCAAAACTTCAAATTCTTTTTTGTCGGTATGGTACAGATACATGTATCTGATAATCTTACGCTTATTCCATAAAATTATTGAATTTCCTAAATATTTCAATTCGTCAGGTTTCACAATAATCCGCAATTCTTCTTCAGTTTCTCTTATCACAGATTGTAATGATGTTTCGCCTGATTCAATCTCTCCGCCAAAATAACCCCAATCTGGTTTTTTGTGTCCTCGCCTATCTTGAATAAGAATTTGATTTTGTGGGTTGATGGGCACTATAAGCGCTTTGCGATTATCAAAGGGAATAATTTTTTCCAACAGTTCGGGAAATTCTTCTGTTTCCATATCGTCCATAGTGTAATGTCCGTGTCCTTTCAATTCGACAACTTCTCCACCCAACGTTTGGTGAAAAATTTTCAAACTTTCTTTTCCTTCATCTTTTTCGTCGTCAGCGGTAAACATCACAATTTCTTCTACTCTTGATTTTATTCCTTCATCAATCGGGTAGATATAAAACTCTTTTCTGAATTCGTCATTCTTGCCAGGAATTTTCCATGGAGCAACAAGTATAAGTTTGAAGATTTTTCTTTTTGTTTCTCCAAGCCAACGAACCAAAAAAGCGGAACCGCAACTATGTCCGATCAAAATTGTATTTTCATCAACTGCATATTTTTCAAATTCTGCTTTAAATTTTTGATAATCCGGCTTCCAAGGATCGGGCATAAGCGGCGTTTCCGTTTCTATTCCATCGGCAATAAGATTTTGCTTGAGCCACGGTATCCAATGCTTATCGTAAGTCCTTGTTTCAGGATTCATTGCTTTCTCTGTATTGGAAGGACAACCGTGAATTATTATGCAGTTTGCTTTTTTGTTATTATCAATCATATTTTTTCTGTTTATCTTGAGAGGACTTGCCCTTGCAGGGCGCTAATTTTCTTTCGCTGAAGCGATACAGAAAATTTTTTCAAATCCTCGCGAAAGCAAAGCAGTTTGCTTTCTTCTTCGCGCCCACTCGCTTCGCTCCTGTGCCCTCGAGAGGACTTGAACCTCCACGGCCTTGCGGCCACTAGTACCTGAAACTAGCGCGTCTGCCAATTCCGCCACGAGGGCTTGTTTACTTTGCGAAAATTTTCCAAACTTTGTCCGTTGATTTATACCATTTGTAAATGGTGGAAAATCTTTCCGACGGAACCGTCACACTTTCCATCTCGTCCGTTCCTTTTAAATTTTTCGGAATCACATAAATGAATTTCGGAGAAAAAAGGAATATCGCCGGCAGGTCCTTGGAAACTTCTTCCTGAAATTCTTTGTATTTGTCCGCCCGTTTTGCTTCGTCTTGCGCGCTTCTCGCTTCTTCAAGAAGTTTGTCCGCTTTGATATTCGTGTAAAGAGCGACATTAAGGCCGGGGTCGTTTCTTTGGGAAGAGTGCCAGAAGGCGAATGGGTCGGGGTCTCGGCCGACTATTTCGCCAAAGAGCAGTGCGTCGTATTTTCTCGGCCGGATGACATTTTGGGTCAAGTCGCCCATTTCAAACACTTTCACCTCAACTTTTGCTCCGATTTTTTCCCACATTGATTTGAGAAGATAAGCGGTTTCTTTAAGTTCCGGAGCGTCGGAAGTGGAAATGGAAAAGGAAAATTTGAACAGCTCTTTGCCAATTTTCTTTTCTAAAACTTGTTCGTCAGTATTCATCTTCCAGCCGTTTTTGTCAAGGAGCCCTTTGGCGGACTCCAAAGAATACGCGTCAGTTTCGCTTTTTAGCAGGGCTCCGAATGTGCCGGCGGGAAGCGGGGAAAAAAGTTCCGCGCCATATCCTTTCAGCACTTCGTCTATTATTTTTTTCCGGTCAACGGACAAATTCAAGGCCTGTCGGATTTCTTTTTTGGTCAAGACTTTGGCGTTGTTTTGGTTTAAAAAGACGCCGAATATTCTCGGAAGATTCAGAGTCTTGACGCTGTTGCTCGTTTTTATTTTCTCCAGCTCTTGAGGAGTTACGGCGTTGATTGTCTCAACTTCGCCTTTTTGGTAAGCGGTCAAGAGGTCTTTTTCGGAAGGATAGAATTTCATTATCAATTTTTTGATATTCGGTCTGCCAAGTACAAAATTTTTATTTGAATCAAGTTCGTAAGAGCTGATTATTCCGACGGAGTTTCTTTTTATCTCGCTTATTTTATACGGTCCTGACCCGGTCGGTTTCGTATTCATCTCGCTGGAAGCTATCTGGTCGGAAGACATATTTCCCCAGATATGGCTAGGCAAGATTCCGATCGTCGTATTTTCCAGAAACGGGGCGTAGGGTTTTTTGAGAGCGAATTTTACAGTTTTGTCGCCTATTTTCTCCATGGAAACTCCTTCCCAGCCGGCCCTTTTCGGACTTTTCATGGCCGGGTCTTTTATTTTCTCTATGGTGAAAATAATATCATCGGCAGTAACAGATGTTCCGTCCTGCCAAAAAATATTCTGTTTGAGAGTAAAGGTGTAGACGAGCCCGTCTTCCGATATGTCGTATTTTTCCGCCATATCGTTAATCAGCCGGCCGCGGTTATCCGGTCTCAACAGTCCGGAATAGGTGAGAGCGACCAAATCTCTGTCGGCGTCGGAAGACGCCAAGACAGGATTTATGAATCTTGGTGTGCCGATGATTCCTTCCGTCAGCGTTCCGCCGTAAGCCGGTGTCTCTACCATATAGATATCGCTTATTTTCCAAATTATGGCCAGAAAAGAGACCAAGAAAGAAACAACCAACGCCAGAAAAACCAGCTTTTCCCAAAGCTTCATATTTCTTATCGCATATATAAATTCTTCCAAACTGGGAAGACGGAAGCGTTTCCTCATAAAGTGAATTCTGATTTATTTGATGACAAGAGTCGCGATTGTGGAAGCGACGAACAAAATGCCAAAAATTATCGTTGAATTGAATAAAATTTTCTCAAAACCCCTCCTTGTGTGGTAAGAAGTCCCCGTTTCGCCGAAAGACGAACCTAAAGAACTGCCCCTCTGCTGAAGCAGAACAGAAATAACCAAGACAACGCTTATAAATATCTGAAATATTGAGATAATCGATCCAAGAGCCATTTTTTTGTATTGCCCAAAGTATACAGGAAAGAAAATAAAAAGCAAGGACGGTTACTGAAATAAAAACAAAACCAGGATATAATAAATGTCATGACGCAATCATGGTATTCATTTACACTAGATAAAACATTCAAAAAGCTTGATAGTTCGGATCGGGGGCTCTCGCTTTATGCGGCAAAAGAACGTCTCAAGCGATACGGCGCGAACAGTCTTCCCGAAGAAAAGCCGCGCTCTAAACTAAGGCTTTTTTTAAGCCAGTTCCAAAGTCCGCTTATATATATTCTTCTTGCCGCAGGCGCGATTGTTTTTGCAATGGGCGAGACAATAGACAGTTCAATTATTCTTGCCGTGCTTTTATTCAACGCCATTGTCGGTGTTATTCAAGAGGGCAAGGCTCAAAACACGCTTCTTGCCCTTAAGAAGTTCGTGGAAACGAACGCGACGGTTCTCCGTGAGGGGAAAGAATTCATCATCCCGGACCGAGAGGTGGTTCCCGGCGACATTCTAATTCTTCAGGAAGGAGAACGAATTCCGGCTGACGCTCGGGTTATTTTCTCGCAGAATTTAAAAATAGACGAGGCTTCTCTTACCGGAGAATCTGAAGCGATATATAAAAATACTGATGTATTGGAACGTAACGATTTGCCGACGGCGGAGCAGAAAAATATGATTTGGAGAGGCACGCATATTGTTTCCGGTAATGGTCGGGCGATCGTGGTGGCAACAGGGCTTGGCACTGTGATTGGCAGTATCGCTAAACAAATTTCCGCCATTGACACCGAAGTTCCTCTCAAAGCGAATATCCGTTATCTGTCGCGGGCGATTATTGTTATCGTTGCCGCAATCAGCTCGATTATTTTTACCGTTGGCATTCTTTCCGGACATTCTGCCAAAGAAATGTTTACGACGGTTGTTTCGCTTTCAATTTCAATTATTCCCGAGGGCTTGCCTATTGTAATGACGCTTGTGCTTGCGACGGGCGTCTGGCGCATGTCCAAGCGAAACGCGCTTGTTAAAAAACTCCAAGCGGTTGAGGCGCTCGGACAAGCGCGAGTAATCGCGGTGGATAAGACGGGAACTATCACAAAAAACGAACTTGTCATTCGCAAAGCATGGGCGGGCGGCAATCTGTTTGAAATCGGCGGCGTCGGGTATGAACCCAAAGGAGAAATTAAATTTGATGAAAAAATTGTTAATCCGGCAAATCACGAGGAATTATTGTATTTGGGAAAAGTCGCTTCGCTTGTCGCCAGCGCTCGACTATCGTATGCCGAAGAAACAAAGGATTGGCGCATTGCCGGAGACCCGACCGAGGCCGCTATGCTCGTTTTTGCCGAGAAGACAGGTTTCCACAAAGACGATCTCTTGCGAGAATCGCCTCTTATCTCGGAGATTCCTTTTGACTATAGGTTAAAATATCATGCCACTGTCCATCAGGATGGGGAGAGTCGTCTCTTAACCGTTGCCGGCGCTCCGGAAACAATACTCGCGCTTTGTACCGATATCAGGCGCGAGGGCAAAAATCATCCGCTTTCCAAGAGCGGGAAAGAAGAGCTTGAGAAGACGCTTATTCGCATGTCCGAAAAAGGACTTCGCGTTCTGGCAATTGCGGTTTGTCACGACGCGCCGAAACAATTAAAAACGGAATCCGTTCACTCTCTTTCTTTTGTCGGATTTTTCGGTATGCAGGATGCGCTTCGCCCCGAGATTAAAGGAGCCATGCAACGCGCGAAAGATGCGGGAATCAGGGTGGTAATGATAACCGGCGACCACAAAATAACCGCGCGCGCCATCGCCAAAGAGGCAGGCATATATAAAGAAGGGAACACAATTTTAACCGGAAATGAAATTGAAAAGATGCATGATGACGAACTTATTGGCAAGCTGGCAAGCACAACGGTTTTTGCCAGAGTTACGCCGGAACATAAGATGCGGATTATCAACGCCTATAAAAAGCGCGGCGAAATTGTCGCCATGACGGGAGACGGGGTTAACGACGCTCCGTCGCTTGTCGCCGCCGACCTTGGAGTTTCTATGGGGAAAATCGGCACGGAAGTCGCGAAAGAAGCTTCGGACATAATTCTGCTTGATGATAATTTTGGAAGCATCGTGTCTGCTATTGAAGAAGGCAGGAGTATATACAAAACGATAAAAAAAGTAATTTTATATCTTTTTTCGACAAGCGTCGGAGAAGTGCTTGTGATTTCCGCCGCGCTTTTTCTTGGATATCCTCTGCCGATTCTTGCTGTGCAAATCATTTGGCTCAACTTTGTAACTGACGGGTTTCTTGATATGGCCATGGCTATGGAACCAAAAGAAGATGGACTTTTGTCCGGAAAATTTGAACATCCCAAAAAGTACCTCGTTGATTCGCTGATGATTCAAAGAATGGCAGTCATGGCATTGCCCATGATGATTGGAACTATTTTTCTGTTCAGCCGATATTTTGAAGCCGATATCGCAAAAGCGTGGACGGTATCGCTTACAGTGCTTGCCGTCTTTCAATGGTTCAACGCTTGGAATTGTCGTTCGGAGAATAAATCCATATTCAGTATGAATTGGTTTTCAAATAAATATTTGGTTGGTGCGACTTTGACAATTATCGCGCTTCAAATATCCGCCATATACGCGCCGGTCATGCAGAAACTTCTACGCACTGTCCCACTTGAGCTTTCCGACTGGCTTCTAATCATACCGGTGGCCGCTTCTATAATTGTCGCGGAAGAGTTGCGGAAATTATTTTACCGAAGAAATTTTGCGACTAAAAGCGCGTAATTTATCATATGAATATAAAAACAAAAACAAAACATGGTCTGACTCGCCGAGCGTATAAAAAAACAAAATCATTTATCAGGGGGTTTCGTCGTTTATCAAACCGCAAAAGCGGGGATGAGCCAAAGTCGGGCAATGGCATAAAAGTGGCGATGATTCATAATGAAAAGCGCATTTTAACCGGAGCTCATCATATAAATCAGATTATGGCGGCGGCCCTAAGAGAACGAGGCGCGCGTGTCCGTAATTTCTATCCGCGCTGGCAACTTGCCGACGCGCCGACACATATGCGCGGGCTTGCGAACATTCTTTTCTTCCACTCTTTGCTTGAGCATAAAGACGATATTATGCGATACCATATTATTCAAGGCACAACATACACGCCGTTGCCGTTTCTTTCTTTCAAGACGCCGCTCGTCAGCCATTTCGGTTCAACCACCGTTGGATTTCTTCAAAGCGTTCCAAAAACATCCATGCTTTTATCTGAAGAGAAAGCCATCTGGCATGAGTTGCGCGATCTCGGTATTATTTCAGGTCTTGAAATTGAGACTTTCCGCCCATTGAGAGATATCGCCGACATGGAAAAATTGGTAGCAACGCGCGTAACCAGATGCATAGCCGCGTCAGAACATGTAAAACGCGAACTCATTGATATGGGGGTGCTTATAGATCGGATTAAAGTCATTCATAACGCCATTGAAGATTATTGGTTTGAGAAAAAAGAATTACCGGTCGCGTCTGAACCGCATATTGTTTTTCTTGGACGGCTCGGCGGAGATGTCTTTACGCTTAAGCTCAAAGGCTTGGATCGCCTTATAGGACTCTACAGACATTTTCCGAACATTCCCAAGACGACGATTTGCATGACGACCAATAAAAAGTTAAAAGAGTGGCTGAAAGTCGCTTTCCCAATTCATCATATGTACGTCAATATGCGCAAAGATATTATTCCCGGCATTTTATCGCGCCGTTACGGGAGTATTTTTTTTATCTCGTCGCGATATGAAGGATTTTCACTTAGCCTTATTGAAGGAATGTCGCAGGGTCTTGTGCCGATATCCTATCCGGTCGGCGTAGCTCCCGAGATTATTATAAATGGAGAAAACGGATTTTTAGTTTCTTCAAATGAAGAGGCGCGAGAAAGGGTAAAAGAGCTTCTTTTCAATTCCGATAAACGAATTGCGATGGCTGAAGCCGCCCGAAAAACTTCAGTTCAATTTCGCAGCAGCGTGATAGCGGATAAATTGCTTAAGTTGTATCGGGAAATAAAAAAGGAGACTGTTGTTGACAAATAAGCGGTTGTTTCCATATAATGCCATTACTGCAAAATTAATTATCAGTTAATTATTTATCTCCTATGAAGAACATAAAACCGTTGCGCAATAATGTTTTGATAGAGCCGTTTTCCGACGAGGAGAAAGGTTCCAAGACCAAGTCGGGGATTTTTATTCCCGAAACCGTGGACAAGGAAAAACCCGATCAGGGCAAGATTATAGAAGTCGGCCCGGGCAAAATAGACAATGACGGAAAATTTATTCCGATGTCCGTTAAGAAAGGGCAGAAAGTCGTGTTTTCCAAATACGGACCCGATGAAATCAAGGTCGGCGACAAGAAGTACTATATTATAAGCGAAGACAGCATTTTGGCGGTAATTGAATAGTTAAGTAAAGGTATGGCATCCCGCTGCTGCGGGATTGCTCATATTTTTACAAAAAAATTATTCGTAAACTCTAATTTTTTTAAAAAATATGGCAAAACAAATTATTTTTAGGGAAAAAGCGAAAGAGTCGTTAAAAAAAGGAATTGACGCGGTGGCGGACGCCGTCAAGATAACTCTCGGTCCGAAAGGCCGAAATGTCATTTTGGAAAAAGGCTACGGCGCGCCGACTATCACCAACGACGGAGTGACCATCGCCAAGGAGATCGAGCTGGAAGACAAAACGGAAAATATGGGCGCGGAAATCGCCAAAGAAGTGGCCGGCAAAACGAACGATTTGGCCGGAGACGGCACGACTACGGCTGTTGTCTTGACTCAAGCCATAATCAAAGAAGGAATGAGGGTAACGACACTTGGCGTTAATCCGCTCGGCATAAGGAGAGGGATAGAAGCGGCGACCGTTGCCGTTGTGGCCGCGCTGAAAAAAATCGCCAAGCCGATAAAAAACAAAGAAGAGATAGAACAAGTGGCCACAGTCTCGGCCGAGTCGGAAGAGTTCGGCAAAAAAATCGCCCACGCCATAGACAAAGTCGGCAAAGACGGAGTGGTCACGGTGGAAGAGTCGCAATCGTTCGGAGTGGAAAGCGAGTTCGTGGAAGGGATGCAGTTTGACAAGGGTTATGTCTCTCCATATATGATAACCAACGCCGACAGGATGGAAGCAGTTTACGAAGAGCCGATGATACTTTTGGTAGACAAGAAAATTTCCGCCATCAGCGAAATTTTGCCGTTGTTGGAAAAAATCGCCGCCACGGGAAAAAAGGAATTAGTGATTATCGCCGACGATTTGGACGGCGAGGCTCTGACGACCCTGGTGGTGAACAAATTAAGAGGGACATTCAACACGCTGGCCATTAAAGCCCCGGGCTACGGCGACAGGAAAAAAGAGATGTTGCAAGACATCGCCATTGTAACCGGCGCCAAAGTTATTTCCGAAGAAGTGGGTTTGAAGCTGGACAAGGCGGAAATAAATATGCTCGGCAAAGCACGAAAAGTTATCGCCACCAAAGACAACACGACCATAGTCGGAGGCAAAGGCAAGAAACAGGATATTGACGCCAGAATCGCGGCGATAAGAAAAGAAATCGCCAAAAGCGATTCCAATTTTGACAAAGAAAAATTGCAGGAGAGGTTGGCCAAACTGGTTGGCGGAGTGGCGGTCATCAAAGTCGGCGCCGCCACCGAGACGGAAATGAAGTATGTGAAGATGAAGATAGAAGACGCCGTGGAAGCGACCAAAGCCGCTGTGGAAGAGGGCATAGTGGCGGGAGGCGGAACGGCACTGCTCAAGGCCAACGCCATCGTCGCCAAAGAATTCGCCGAAGGAAAAATAAAAGCCCCGAAAGAATTCACCAAAGAATACGAAGTTGGGTTTGAGATATTATTGAGAGCCATAGAGGAGCCGTTGAGGCAGATTGTCGCCAATGCCGGCAAACACGAAGGAGCCGTTATTGCCAATGACATCAAAAAAGAAATCGCCAAAAACAGCGCTTCCAACATCGGCTACGATGCCGGTTCCGACACCATCGTCCCCGATATGCTCAAAGCCGGAATCATTGATCCGGTCAAAGTTACCCGGACTGCTTTGCAAAATGCGTCTTCGGCCGCCGCCGTTCTTCTTACCACCGAAGCCGCCGTCTCAGAGCTCCCGAAAGAAAAACCGCCTATGCCCCCGATGCCGGGAGGTATGGGCGGAATGGATTACTAAGATAATGTTGGACACCGAGTGTTCAACATGTAAACAACGCCATCAAGGACGGTCCTTGATGGCGTTGTTGATTGGTTTTGTTCAACATCGAATGTTTAACATTTGTGTGATTGACTTTGGTTTTTGGGGTTGTTAATATGGGTTATATGATTACGGCAAAAGAAAAAATTTCCATACCAAAAACGGAGTATTTGCGTTTAAAGGAACTTGATAAACGTTTCAATGGTTTTTGGGCGTATTTGAAAAATTCAACAGAAATCAAAGAAGCCAGAAAAGAAATAAAGCAAAAAAAAGTAATACCTCAAGAAAAGTTATTTAAAAAACTTGGCTTGTAATGGAAATTTTTTATACCCACAAAGCCGCTAAACAGTTAGAAAATCTGCCTTTGCTCATTCAAAAACGCATTGCCAAGAAAATGCGTTTTTACGCGAGCCAAAAAGATCCTCTAAAATTTGCTAAGCGTTTAACCGACTATTATGACGGTGAATATCGTTTTCGCATCGGAGAATTTAGATTAACTTTTGATATTAAGAGAGATGTAATTTACATACTCGGCGTTAAAGCGAGAGATAAGTCTTATAAGTAAAAAACAAAAAAAGCAGAATTATGTTAAAATATCAACATTATGTCCTTCACTCTTAACTTCAATCAAATCTTCAAATCCGACGCCTCTCTCGCCGGAGGCAAAGGGGCATCTCTGGGCGAAATGACTTCCGCCGGCATTCCCGTTCCGTCCGGTTTCGTGGTTATTTCCTCCGCCTTTGAAAAGTTTCTGGAAGGCGCCGACCTGAACGTGGAAATAGACTCCATTCTTCACGCCGCCAACCACAAAGAAATGCATACAGTGGAAAACGCCTCCGATAAGATAAAAGACTTGATTCTGAAAGCCAAGATGCCCCAAGACATAAAGGATGAAATAAAAAAAGAATTCAAGAAGCTGAAATCCAAATATGTAGCCGTCAGGTCAAGCGCCACCGCCGAAGATTCTTCTTCCGCCGCTTGGGCTGGCCAACTGGACAGTTTCCTCAACACCACCGAAAAAACTCTCTTGGCTAATGTCCAAAAATGCTGGGCGTCGCTGTTCACCCCCCGAGCCATCTTCTACCGGTTTGAGAAAAGTTTGCACGACAGCAAAATCTCGGTGGCCGTCGTCATCCAGAAAATGATAGAATCCGAAGTCTCCGGCATCGCTTTCTCCGTTCACCCCGTCACCCAAGACCGCAATCAACTTATCATTGAAGCCGGCTACGGTCTGGGCGAAGCCATCGTTTCCGGCCAAATCACTCCCGACTCTTATGTAGTAGAGAAAGAACCGAGAAGAATCATAGACAAAAACATCTCCCTCCAAGAAAGAGGCATCTACCGAAAACCCAAAGAAGGCGGAAACGAATGGAAAAACATTCCCCAAGAAAAAAGCGAGAAACAAAAATTGACCGACGGTCAAATCTTGGAACTCGCCGAACTGATTCTAAAGATAGAAAATTATTACAACTCTCCCCAAGATATTGAATGGGCTTTTGAGAACAATAAATTTTACATAACGCAGTCAAGACCGATAACGACATTGGAGGAAAAACCTAAAGCCAAAAAACCAACACAAACTGATTTTTTATCACTAGAGTCGATTACTGACAAAGATCTAGGAAAATATATCTTTAAGCCTGTCGGCGGACGAGCTTGTTATTATTGGATTCATTATTGCTTGATACGCAATTTTACAAAAAGCAAGGACAAATGGCCGTTGCCTCTCGGTGTCGTTGGAGAATCAATAGATCATATAGTTAAATGGACATATCTGTGGCCAAACAATCTTGATTTAATGTCATATTTAGATTTGTATCTAAAGGATCAAAGCAAATTAACTGACATTGAACAATATATAACTACGCAGACAAAAGATGTTTTGAAAAAAATTAATCCTGTTTCGCTTGGTAATGCGAGCAGAAAGGAAATATCTTTTTTGACGAAATTTGTTTTTGATAAATTCTCAAATATTTCATATATTGCCGCCGTTTTGCGCATTATTGATATCTCAATTCAACATTATTTTGATGTATCTCTGCCTAACGATGCGCCAAAGGCGGATATTATACGCCTTGTTGGAATACCTCACATGCAGAGTTATTTTATGAGGGAAAAATTAGAAATGTTGTCTTTGGCGTTGGAAATGCACAATAGTCAAATTTTGAAACAAGAAATTGGAAAACGACTTGACAATATTCTAAATCGTTATTGTTGGTATGTGCGCGGTTATTATAATGAAAAATCTCGGTCAGCTAATGATTACAAAACGGAAATTAATGAAATGGTTGTTAGCAACCCGCAAGCGCTCATAGATGAGATAAAACAACGTATTGTTGCTGAAGCTTCTAAACGAGAGAAAGTATTTAATTCTCTAAGCATTGAACAAAAAACAGTCGCTGATATGGCAATGTTTTCCACCTATTTAAAGGATTATTATAAATACATGTCAAACAAAATTATTCATTACTCTGAACCTTTTTTTGATGAAGTCGCGAAACGTACTGGTCAGACTGCCGAATTTATTAAAGACCTTAATGATATTGAAATATCCCAACTAATAAACGGAAATAAGCCGGATGGTTTATATCTTAAAAAAAGAACGCGACATAATGTAATGATAGCTTTTGATGGTCATTTTGACATGCGTGTTGGTAAAGACGCTGATTTTTTCGAAGAAAAATTTTTAATACCACCTGTTAGTGTTAAGGAATATACAGGGAGAATTGCGTCAAAAGGACACGTAAAGGGTATTGCAAGAATTGTAAGAAGCGGTAATGAATTTCATAAGGTGCAGGCAGGGGATATTCTTGTAGTTATAAATACTACACCGGATTATGTTCCTATTTTAAAAAAAGTGGTTGGCATTATTGCGGAAGAAGGTGGAATTACCGCTCATGTGTCGATAATAAGTCGTGAACTTAACATTCCGTCAATTGTGGGCATTCCGCGTATTTATGATATTCTCCACGATGGCGATTTGGTGGAAGTGGATGCGGATAACGGAGTAGTGAGGATATTGGAAAAAAGTAAAAATTAAAATAAAAATGGAAAAGGGAATAACAATTGGCGTTTTTGGCGGTTCCGGCTTTTACGATTTTTTAAGCGACGCTAAGGAATTGGACGTAAAAACTCCTTACGGTTCTCCGTCGGACAAAGTCATTGTCGGCAGTTATAAAGGGAAAAAGGTCGCTTTCTTGCCCCGGCACGGCAAAAAACACCAATATCCTCCGCACAAGATACCTTATCTTGCCAACATTTTGGCGTTTAAATCCTTAGGTGTCAGAAGAATCATAGCGCCGTGCGCCGTAGGCAGTCTGAAAAAGAAGATTAAGCCCGGCGATTTCGTCGTTTGCGATCAGATTATTAATTTCTCCGCGGGCAGGAGAGACACTTTTTACGACGGGCCCAAAACGGCTCATGTTTCTCTAGCCGATCCTTATTGTCCCGACCTAAGAAAAATTTCCTGCGGCGAATGCGAAAAATCAGGAGCCAAAACGCATAAAAAAGGAACGATGGTCGTGATTAACGGTCCTCGTTTTTCCACCAAGGCGGAAAGCCTTTTTTTCTCCAAGGCTGGAGATATAATAAACATGACGGCTTATCCTGAAGCTGTTTTGGCCAGAGAACAGGGGATGTGTTATTTGAATGTGGCTCTTGTTACCGATTATGACGCCGGCCTTTCCGGCAGTCCAAACGTGAAGGCGGTTACAACCGAAGAAGTGGCGGAAATTTTTCGCAAAAATAATGAAAGAATAAAAAAAGCCCTTTTCAACATAATAGAAAAAGCGTCCGGCAATCAAACGTGCGATTGTTCCAGTCATATTAAACGCGCCTTTTTTAAATGATGCTTGCGCTTTTTTGTTTGACATAGTATAATGTTTGTGGTTTTACATTGAGCGGTTTCCCCCGCCAACATCTGCGAAGTTGTGGCGGGGGAGGAAAGTCCGAACTCCCCCCGCCCACATCTGCGAAGTTGTGGCGGGAGCAAGGTAGCGGGTAACGCCCGTATGGAGCAATCCAATAGGTGCGAACAGAGACGATTTTTTCCGAAAGGAAAAAATCAACTATCGACATTCGATGTCGATAGTTGAGCTCGATGGCGACATCGGGAGTGAAACGGCAAAATCCTTACCCGGGTGCAAGGCCGTGTTGCGCGCTTCGCACGCAGTTTGAAAGTCCATAAAGTCAAAAGTCCATAAAGTGAATTTAATTCACTTTATGGACTTTACAGACTTTTAACTTTTGACTTGCGCGCGGAGCGCGCGAAGTGCCGCTATATTCCCGATGGCAACATCGAGGATGTGATTTTGCGAGCGATTGCGAAACAAGATAAATGACCGCGCCAATTTTGTCCGCCAGAGGCGGTTACAAAATTGAGCGTCCCGATGACCGTCGGGACATCCCGCCTTCTGCGGGATGCTCAATCTTGCAGCCGCTTGCGGTGGGCAAGATTGGAACAGAATTCGGCTTATGATATGTAAAATCGCAATAACAAAACTCCGTCTAAAAACGGAGTTTTGTTGCGTTTGTCAATAGTGCAAAAAAAAGGACCTGCCCGCAACGCCAGCAAGACAACTTGCTTGGCTTGCGTGGCGGGCGGGAAAAGTGTAATATGGCAGTCATAAATTATGTCCGCCAAGTATCGTTTCATTTCTTTCTTGCTCATATTGGCCGGTTTGGGAATCGCTTATTTTGACGCGGTGAACTTTTTAAAGCCGGAATCATTTTTATATTCCAGAATTTTATCCGTCCCGTTCAAGCTCGGATTGGATTTGCAGGGCGGAGTGCATCTGACTTACAAGGCGGACTTGTCCGCCATCAAACCCGCCGAAGCGGTTGACGCTATGGAGGGGTTGAGAGACGTTATAGAAAGAAGAGTTAACGCTTTTGGAGTGGGCGAACCGCTGGTGCAAGTGGAGAAATCAGCCGGCGGAGACCAAAGGCTAGTCGTTGAGCTTCCGGGTGTTACCAATGTCAACGAAGCGATAAAAATGATAGGCGAAACGCCGTTTCTGGAATTTAAAACGGAAAACCCTGCCGCCGACAAATTGACGGAAGAGGAGAAAAAAGATTCTTCCAAAGTTTTCGTTTCTTCCGACCTGACAGGCCGATATTTAAAAAAAGCCATTCTTGATTTTGACCAGACGACATTTGGGCCCGTCATATCTTTGGAATTCAATGACGAAGGCGGAAAACTTTTCGCCAAATTGACCAAAGAAAATGTCGGCAAATCAATCGCCATATTTCTGGACGGCCAGCCGATAAGCGTTCCCAATGTCCGGGAGGAAATCACCGGCGGAAAAGCCCAGATCACCGGCCAGTTTACTCCCCAAGAGGCCAAGCTTCTGGTGCAGAGGCTCAACTCGGGCGCTTTGCCCGTGCCAGTCAGCCTTATTTCCCAGCAGAGCGTCGGGCCGACTTTGGGAGAAAAATTTTTGGCCAAAGGCGTAATGGCCGGAATTTACGGGATGATTTTGGTATCTTTGTTTCTTATATTATGGTACAGATTGCCGGGGCTGGCGGCCGTTTTGGCGCTCGGGCTTTACACCATAATAATTCTGGCTTTGTTTAAGCTCATACCGGTTACTTTGACGGCGGCCGGCATCGCCGGATTCATTCTGTCCGTCGGCATGGCGGTGGACGCCAACATTTTGATATTTGAAAGAATGAAAGAAGAATTGAAAAAAGGGAAAAATTTGCAGTCGGCCATTTCGGAAGGATTCAGCCGGGCGTGGTTATCTATCAGAGATTCCAATATTTCCAGTTTGATCACGGCGGGTATTCTTTTTTGGATGGGCACCAGTATGATTAAGGGTTTCGCTCTCACTTTGGGAGTGGGAATTCTAATCAGTATGTTTTCGGCCATTACCGTCAGTCGGACATTCTTGCTGGCGATTGGACTGAAAGGAGAAAGCCGAATTAGCAAGTTTTTATTCGGAAGCGGAATAAGATAATTTTATGTGGATTATAAAACACAGGAAAATTTGGTATGCGTTCTCGTTGCTTATCGTTATCGCGAGCTTGTTTTCAATGTTTAAATTCGGTTTGAAGCAAGGGATTGATTTTACCGGCGGAGCCCTTTTGGAAGTGGAATACGCCGC
>Ga0209211_10003742_pt1 | contig 24378 bp, 19 predicted proteins | sample RifGroA2_FD_183992 | JGI IMG/M metagenome (GOLD analysis project Ga0209211, IMG submission 183992) | Groundwater microbial communities from Rifle, Colorado, USA - Groundwater A2 (SPAdes) (version 2) | ecosystem: Environmental > Aquatic > Deep subsurface > Groundwater | place: Rifle, Colorado...
AAGATTTGATTGTTTGGATGCTTTTGTAAAGTTTTATAATGAAGAAAGAATACATCAAGGAATAAATTATCAAAAACCTATAGATAGATACAAGTGTGCCATTAATGCGTCTTAGCACAGTTTTTTTGAGTAGCTTGGGGTTCTATTCGTTTGCAGTATGTTTTCAAATAATTTTTATTTTTATCATATTCATTTATGATACTCACTTTTTTTCCGTATATAATTGAATTATTGCCTTCTTTGTTGATAAATCCTATCCATGCAGGCATTTTTATATTAATTGTCTTCTCTATAAATTTAATGTTTTGCCCTTCTGCAGAATCACAAAAATAATGTTTCCAAACACCAGCAACAGAATTCCATTTCTTTTTTTTGGCTTCTGTTCCATACACTTGAACACAATTTACAGTTAGTTTATCTGTTTTTGTTTCTACAAAATTGTTATCATAATAACTTGTTTCCCAATCGTTGTATTCTTTATTATTTATCGTGATAAATCCAGCCTTGGTTGTGTCAGTAATGCCTTCATAATATTGGATTGTCTTGTTTATTTGTGGGCAATCAAACTGATCACCAACCTGTTTTTCCATGTACTTTTCTCCATATTTAACCAAACCAATGAATAATGCACCAAATATTAAAAATAATATAATTATGGCAATTAATGCAAAAATTAAAATTTTTTTCAGATTCATAAACATCCACTTGAACAGCTTATCTTTAAATATCTTTCTCTTAACAATTAATACTTTCCTAGCACTTCATGCACTGGACCATCGGGTGTTAGTGTGCTTTTATAAATATTGAAAGAATCTACTTTAAACTTTACAGGTTTTACATGTATCTTTTTTATGCAATCAATAAACTGTTTTCTGTCTTTAATGAATTTGACTCTGAACAAAGTAAGATGCGCATGAAACCTAAGATCTTTCTTAAACCTGCTTACAAGAGCATTATCTATATTCTTTTGCAGTTCGTTTATTCTGTCGTGTTTTTCACAGGGTTCAATGCCTGTCCAGATAACTTTGATATAATTTTCGCTGGGAAAAAACCCTATATTTGATAGTGAAACTTCAAACGGCATTAATTTACTTAACTTTATTGCCTTAAGCAGTTCTTTTATCTTTTCAATATCTTTATCTTCAATCTCTCCAAGAAATTTTAAAGTAAAATGAAATTCTTTTACTGTTGAAACTTTGAAATTATCTTTTTGATTTAACAAAATTTTATTCTGTACTCTTACTAATTCTTGTTTAACCTCTTCTGGCAAAGGTATTGCTATAAATGTTCGCATAAAATGGATAGAACAAGTTAGGTTTATATAATTTATTTAAAATTACAGATTTACATTAATAAAGATAATAATAATTTATACTAATAAAAAAAATTACTAAAAAGAAAAATAAAAAGTTGTGTTGCTGGCTAAAATTCTTCTTTAGTTTCTTCTTCGCTGGAATCTTTGCTCTCTTCGTCGGATTCTTCAGATTCATCACCAAAGTTTTCGCTGTCTTCCCCTTCTGGAATCAAATCTTCTTTTTTCTCTTTTTCTGGCGCTTCCTCTGATGTTCCTTCTGACTTTTTGCTGCCTTCTCCGACAACTTCAGCGAAACCAACTTTTCTTAAGACTTTGGTTATTCTAACCTTAACCTCGTCTCCTTCTTTTGTGTTGGGCACAAACAAGACAAAACCATTCTTTTTTGCAATTCCGTCTCCTTTTTCTCCGACTGCTTCTATCTTTACGTCAAGCTCTTCTCCTACTTTTACTGGAGCAAAACCGCCCCTATTAAATCCTTCATTTCTTCTCATCATTTTACTTATTTCACCTATCTATCAATTGTTTATTAGTCGCATCTATATAATAATGCTGTATAATGCAACTTAAATAACCAAGAATACTCTCGAATTTTTAAATGTTTAGGATTTTTTGGGTCATTATTGGCTTACAACTTGAATTGTTAGGGTCACCTTTTTGTGTATTTTTGTGTGTATTACCAAACATTTCACCACCTTTTCCTCTATTTAAACCAACTTCAACCACAAACATTAAAAAGCACCCATCTTATCTTAAGATAATGGCTGAATATTCATATGATATTAAAATTCCTAAAGAAAGAATAGCTGTTTTAATAGGCAAAAATGGCGAAATCAAAAAAAGGATTGAAGAAGAAACACATACAAAAATAATCATTGACAGCAAAGAAGGCGATGTTATTGTTGAAGGTGAAGATCCTTTAACCCTGTTTTCTACAAGAGATATGATAAAGGCAATAGCGCGTGGCTTTAATCCAGATATTGCTAATCTTTTATTAAAACAAGATTATACTCTTGAACTTGTTGAGCTGAAAGAATTTGTTAAAACACCTGCGCAATTAATAAGGATAAAAGGCAGAATAATCGGCAAAGACGGCAAAGCGCGGAAAGTAATAGAAGGGCTTACAGAAACATACATCTGCATCTTCGGCAAAACTGTTGGTCTTATTGGTTTAGGAGAAGATGTTTCTAATGCAAGAAGAGCTATTGAAAGCTTAATCGCAGGAAGCACGCATGCAAATGTCTACAAATGGCTTGAGAAAAAAAAAAGAGACAAAAGAATGCAAGCAATTTGAGATTAGTTTTTCTTTGTTTATATTCTATGAATTTTCAACAAGATTATTATATTATCTAAAACTATCCTTTCAAATGCTTGTTAATTACAGCTTTTACAACATTATAAGGCTGCGCCCCAACAAGTAATTCTCCGTCAATTACTAATGTTGGGGTTGTCTTAACACCTAACTCTTTCCCTTCAGCAATATCTTCCTCTACATTTGCAAGCTTGTCATGATTTAATAAACAATCTTTGAACTTGTCAACGTTTTCTATATCTGCATCACTAGCAAGATTAATTAAATCATTCTCTGTTTTAATCTCTTTTTTTGGGAAAAATAACTGGTTATGATATTCTATAAATCTATTCTGGTCATCTGCGCATTCAGATGCTTCAGCAGCTAACTTTGCCAACGGATGAATATCTGTATTAGGGAACTGTCTCTGATAAATCTTTACTTTAACGCCGTAATCTTCCTTGACTTTTTTCAGTGTTGTCTGCATAGCAGCTGAGTAAGGGCAGAAAAAATCAGAATACTCATAGATTGTTATTGTGTTAGATTGCGGCGCTAATACCTGCGTGTATTTGTGCACGAAAAATAAAATTCCAACAATAATTATTAGTAACAGCAAAAATGCGCCGAAATTGCCCCAAAAAGAAGGTCCGTCATAATTATTATCCTTATTGTTGTTATCATTATATGAATTAATCACATTATTATTTTTCTCTTTTCTTCCACTTTTTACTTTTTTTCCATATCCATTATTATTCTTTTTTTCTTCTGTGAACTCATGTTCGTCTTCGCTTTTAATATCGTCATAATATGGAACAATCTTTATTTTTGATGTTTCACTATCTTTATCTTCTTTATGCTTCTTAACTTGTTTCTTCTCACTCTTTATGTCCATAGTTTTTACTCCTCTTTGGTATGCTTCCCTTTTATCTTCTTTTTTTGGCTTTGCCCTCGCGTCTAAAATTTCATCTATTGCTTCTTTCTTCTTTTTTTCATCAGTCTTTTTTTTGGTAGAATATCTTAGTTTAGAATCTATACTTTTAAGGCTTTTATGATATTCTTCCTCAGAGATTATTCCTGTTTTGTAAGTGTTTTCAAGACGCTCTTTTTGTTTTTGCAATCGTTCAATTTCTTTATCCATGGTTTCACATCTTTTACTCATTTCTTTTAATTTTTTAACTTTTTGTAATAAGTTTCCCTTGATGATTATAATAATTATTTTTTTGTCTTTTTCATTATGATTTGTAACTTACTGGTAATCTATTCTGTCAAGAAGACTTTTATATTTATATGCATTTATATTGCGAAGTAAATAATAAGCAGGTTTTTTGAATTTTTCCTATTTTTCTATTTTATTTCTTTCTTATTCAACAATATTTATATAAACAGCCCTCTTCCCCAAAAAAGTGATAAATTCAATCAAGGATTCAGTTAAAGGCACAATTATTGGCGGAAGCCATAACAAAATATTAATCAGGCAAAAGTATGACCAAAAAGTGGAAATAGGCGAGCTGCTTGTTTCTCAAGAGAAAGACAAGCCAGAAAAAACTCTTCTTCAGGTTTATGATTTAATCTATGGCAGCCAGCTTTCACAGGCTAATTTAGAATTAATATCGGGGATTAAATTAGAGCAGGTGTCAGAAGAGCAGCATTTAAGTTTTATTGAGCATGAATTAAGAAATTATAATCTTGTTATTGCAAAAAATCTTATACAATTAGACACAAATACCATAAGTAAATCTTTACCTTGTTTTTTCTCAGATGTGCGCGGTTTGAAAGAAGAAGATCTAAAGTTTATAACCAAACCAAAGAACCCATTGCACGTCGGAAGGTTAAGGAGCGGCTCAAAAATATTTGAGTATGATATCTATTTGCAGGGGGATGCTGTTTTATCAGAGCATATTCTTATCTCTGCTTCCACAGGAAAAGGCAAGAGTAATCTGACTAAATGCATTTTGTGGTCTCTTGTCGAGCAGGATTTTTGCGGTGTTCTTGTTTTGGACCCGCATGATGAATATTACGGCAGGAATAAATTAGGGTTAAAAGATCATCCTCTTAAAAACAAAATAATATATTATTCTAAAAATCCTCCAGCTGGAGCAAGAAGCTTAAAGATAAATATCAGCTTAATCAAGCCAACTCATTTCAGAGGCGTGGTTAACTGGTCAGATGCGCAGTATGAAGCATTAGTAGCTTATTACAATTATTATAAACAAGATTGGATAAAAGCGATATTATTGGAAAAGACAGAGAAAGAAAAAATAGAAAAAGAAAAAACAGAACGATTCACTGAAAAGGAAAAATTAACCGGAATGAATGGATATCAATCGTCAACAGAAAGATATGGCAACCAATTAAACCAATCTTATGGTCCAAATGGCAGTTTTCAGAGTGCAACAATCGGCGTTATAAAACGAAGAATGCTTAGCATATTAGATTTAAGCCTAAATTCTAAATCAGATGACATTGTATCTAAAGGCATATTTGATTTTCATTCAGGTGAATCAACTGTGCATGACATTGCAGAAGAGCTTGAAAATGCGAGAACAGTGATAATTGACACATCCAATGTTTCAAGCCAGCAAGAAATATTTATTGGCTCTTTAATATGCAGTGAACTTTTTAATAAATATAAGCAGTATAAAACAGACGGTAGTTTAGCAGAAAAACCGCAGATTTCTGTTGTTATTGAAGAGGCGCCAAGAGTTCTTGGGAAAGATGTGCTTGAAAAAGGTTCAAATATATTCGATACTATTGCAAGAGAAGGGAGAAAGTTTAAGGTTGGGCTTATTGCAATCACCCAGCTGCCTTCACTGATACCAAGGCAGATTCTTGCAAACATGAACACTAAAATAATTCTCGGTATGGAGATGGGTATTGAAAGGAAAGCAATAATAGAATCAGCTTCACAGGATCTGAATGATGACGACAAAAATATTGCATGTCTGGATAAGGGAGAAGCAATAGTCACAAGCAACTTTGTTAGATTTGCAACACCAATTAAAATACCATTATTTGAAGAATTGATATTTAAAGAAATACAAACCAAAGTCAAGCAGTATGCAAAAGACTTTAGCGGTGTAAATCTGGGTTAATTGTATATAGCTTATTAGCTGATTATAAAGAAAGGTTAGCTAAATATACCTCATAAATCTAATAAATTTATAAATGATTAAGTATTACTATACCTATAAATTGCCATATAATTATTATATAAATAATTGAACTTTTGCGGTTTTCAAAATTTAAATATGAGTTAATGCGTGATTGGTGTTGTTTAACTTAGCTATTTATGAATAATCGCAAAAGTTGAGTAAATAACTTATCTTGCAATTATCCTTTATGATATTATTTAGGTGGTGAAAATATGAAAAAAACAACACTTTTTATTTTTGGAATAGTTGCAATACTATCTTTAATATTATCCAGCATATTTGTTGCTGCTGACACATACCATATCTTTGAAAATAAAAACGAGCTTTTGATGGTAGAAAACCATAAGATTGTGCTTGTTGATGTGACAAATGATAATGAATGTATCTTTACAATAGACGGCGAAGGCAAGGTTATTTGGAAAGATCATAAAGACGGAACAAAAGATGTAACTCTATTTGTAAAAAAAGCCTTTGCAATAAGAACTAAGACAAACAATTCTGTTTACTGCGAGGCATTTATAGACGTTAAAGCACCTAAAGAGACTGAAAAAAAGAAAGAGATTAAAGTGATTATCTCCCCAAATACTTCAGCAGCTAATGCACAGCAAGCTTCACAGGAGATAAATATAATTAATGTTTCTGAACCAAATGCAGTACAGGAAATCACTCCACCTGTTGAAGAAATAAAAGTAAAAAAAGGCGTTATCCAAAGAATTGTCGAATTCCTAAAGAATTTTTTTAAATAATTTCAATGATTTAGAGATACTAAATAACAAAAATAATAAGAAGTAAAGAAGTAATATTCAACTAGTAATAACAAATAATAATAACCATTTAAGATGAAATTTTCTCATATTGCTGATTGCCACATAGGAAGCTGGCGTGACCCCAAATTAAGAGAAGCTAGTTTAGATGCTTTTCTAATGGCAACTGCCAAATCCAAAGAAGAACTTGTTGATTTTATTCTAATTTGCGGTGATTTATTCAATACATCCCTGCCTGCAATTGACAAATTAAAGATAGTTGTAAAAAAATTAAAGGAACTGAAAGAAAGCGATATTCCTGTTTATATTATTCCTGGAAGCCATGATTTTTCTCCAAGTGGAAAGACGATATTAGATGTTCTGGAAAATGCAGGCTTAGTGATTAATGTTGTCAAAGGCAGGGTTGTTGAAAATAAACTGTCGCTTGTTTTTACAGAAGACAAAAAAACAGGAGCAAAAATAACAGGGCTTTTAGGCAAGAAAGGGATGCTTGAAAAGAGCTATTACGAAGCATTGGATAAAGAGTCTCTTGAGCAAGAAAAAGGGTTCAAAATATTTATGTTTCACACTGCTTTGACAGAACTAAAACCAAAAGAATTGGAAGACATGGATTCTGCGCCGGTTTCATTGCTGCCAAAAGGATTTGATTATTATGCAGGCGGTCATGTACATATTATTGCAAATCATAGTTTGGAAGGGTATACCTCAATTGTTTATCCAGGTCCATTGTTTCCAAACAATTTTAAAGAGATTGAAGAGCTAAAGCATGGTGGATTTTACATTTATGAAGACGGTAACCTAACCCATTTTCCAATAAAAATTTATAATGTTGTTTCACTATGTTTCGACTGCAACAACAAAACACCGCAAGAAATAAGGAGAGAGTTATTGACACTGCTTGAAAATGAGCTTGAAATTTTTAAAAATGAATTAAACAAAACAATTGTAACAATAAGAATGTTTGGCTTAATAAAAGAGGGGAAAATAAGCGATATTAATCTTGATGATATCTTCGAGCAAATGTATCAGAAAGGGATTTATTTTATTATGAAAAATACTACCAAACTTACAACAACTGAGTTTGAAGAAATCAAGATAAATCTAGAAAAAAGCAATGATATTGAAGAAGCATTGATAAAAGAGCATATTGGCAAGGCCAGATTAAACTTAAAGATTGTAAAAGCTGAACCTGAAATAACTGGGCAGAAAGAAGAAACTCCAACAACAGAGCAAGAAAGAGAAACAAACGAGCATCAAGAAGAAATAAATGAACATAACGAACAAATAAACACCATAAAACAATTAATGACATCTTTAGACCTTGAGAAAATGGAAGGTGAGAGAGTTGTTGATTTTGAGCAGAGAATAAAAGATAATTTTAAGAAATTGCTTCAGATATAATTCTCTTTTTTAGTACTATCCTTTTAATACTCTAACTTTATTAAATTATTAAACTGCTTTTTTGTCGAATCTAACAATCATAACGTAAAAACCATAAAATTTAAATATTACTTAGTCTTACTTAGTCTTATGGAATCAATTACTATTAAAGTTGAAGGTGATTTGGCAAGAGAGATGAATAAAGCCATGAAACCTTATTACAGCACAAAGACAGAGTTTATTCGAGAAGCAATAAGAGATAAGCTGAAAAATCTAAAAAAACAGAAAATATTGGAAGAAGTTAAAAAGAATTTTGGCAAGGCAAAGACCAAAACACCATTATGGATGGATGAGGTGATAAGAGAAGAAGTTGGTAAAGAATATCTTAAAAAATTTGGTTTAGAGTAAGTCCTCTGGTTTTTTCACAATTACAATATCCAAAAGTTCAAGGGCATGTTTATCTCTTGTAATAAATATTGCCTTGTTATCTCTTGCTATAATTGCATGCAATGCATCACCAAAAGGAATATTTCTAAATAAGGATAATTTTTTTGCTTCTACTACTTGATACTTGAGTATGTCTACTTTTATAAGCAAACCTTTATTTTGAAATGGTTCGAACATATTAACAATTTTTTTCTCATCGTAATGTTTATTTAATTCATCAATAACAAAGCTAGAATAGAGTATAATCTCTTTATTATCATTTATTTTATTTATCAAAAATAGCGCCCACTCTCCCAAAGGCCGAAAATTATCCGACCTATTTTCATAATAGTCTCTCCAGATGCATGTGTCGAGATAAAACCTTCTTTTCATAAGAACTAATAGGTTAATAGATTAATTAATTTAATCAAGATTTTTTCGCAAAAAATTTGGTGGAAATCGGAAGATTTTCAATAATTGTTCGAAAAATTTGTGGAAATACACGAAATAAACAAAATGTAAGATAAGAGGTTTGTGAGCTTCTATATCTGCGCTTATTTACTTGATTTATCCTATTTTTCATTTGTTATCTTGAAAACCCCCTATTAAACTTTGAACGCTGCCGGTCGGCTCTTATTATTTTTCTATCTTAATCATCTTTATAAATCAAGATATTATTCCTTAAAATTCAATGCAAAACATCCAAGGAATCGAGCCATTTATGACAGAGTTCATCAGTTGGTATTCAAAATTCTTGCGGTCAGTGAAAACATTTAAAATTGAACGCCCAAAGAGCGAAGCATTTCAGTCTAGAACAATCATTCCTAATACCTACAAATTATTCTACGGCATTGATGGTGGATGTATATATGATATTAATCCTCCCTCAAATGGCACTATTAAAAATGTTGAAAAAGGCACTCTTGAAGAGCTTGTTGCGAAAGAAGAAGAGTTGATGGCAAAGCTTGGACAGCTCGAAGCAGCACATGGCATCCATGCAACCCATTATTTCAAATTCTTGAATGGTTCAGTTGCAAAACTATCAAAGGATGAATTCTTGTCGCTTCCGCAATATGATCTCTTTGTGACTGCACTAGAATTTTCTTTGAATCATAATCCTTCTCCAAAACCCAGAAAAAGAGCAAGATCAACTCAACAAACGTTAAAGCAAACAACTGATCAGAAGATTGCTATCAGATTATTTTATGATGACGAACCAGGTGGGTTTTATGAAGCAAGATACACTTTGACCAGTACTGGTGTTCATTTCAAGCCAAGGCCTGTTGTGCCTGGTGTCAGAATGCATCATCTTAATGTTCATTGGTTAGGTGTTGACCATCCAGAAGGCAGGGATAAAGGATATATGTTCTTTAACATCAGCGGCGATTATGATGGCCAGTTCTATGTGGATAACGTTGTTAGAGGAGAGAGACATCCATTGTTTGAATTTTTTGTGCATCCAATTCGTGAAAGAGAGATAACTACTCATTATGTACTCTATACAAGGCCTTCATTTAGATTGTCAGAATACGGCAAAGGTTATCTTACTGTGTTCTTAGAGATGTTGAACGAAGGCATGGACAGATTATGAGATTGGAATTATAACACATATCAACAAAATAAGAAACATTATAAAAAGATAAATCACCTTTCTTCTCTTCTTTTTTAAATAATTGCATCTGCCGTATATATGCTTCTTTCTTTATGATTGTCATAAAGAAGCCTTGTCCGCATTTTTGGTAGGATTTATTTTTGCAAAAGACATAGAAACCTGACTAAAAAAGTTAAGAAAATTTCTCAACAAAAAACTTATCCTATAGTTCTTCTTACATCAGTTACTTCAACAGAATTAACCTCTTCAATTTTTGCAATCTGCGTTTCCAATTCTTCTGTCGATCCTTTACTTTCATCCATTACGAAAAACAATTTTACTGCCTTTAAACCAAACGCAACAGGTTCAATTTCAACCTTGCCAACATGACCGCCAAAAGCAGTTATTGCTTCTGTTGCCTTTATTTCTATCTTTTTTAAATCTGTTTCTGGGCTCTCAGGCATTATTTTTAATGTGATTACTACTTGCGCCATAATAAATCCTCCTTATATAAGTGATTATTTTTTCATATTTCATTAAGACCATTTCTAACTCAACTAATAAACTAATAACTAAGCCAGAAACCTTAATTTGGTCCGTCAAAACTGCAGTTTGGACAGATGTATTTGGTTGCTTTTTCTCTGCATTCTCTGCAACGAACTATTTCATATTTTAGGCAACTAGGACATTTAAATCTTGCCAAACCAGATATATTAGTTATTTTTCTGTTGCAAGATGTGCACTTTAGCTCTGTTTCGCTCATCAAAATTCCCTCCATATATTTGGTATATAATCATTTTATAGTATTAAACAATATTCCACTAATAAAATAGTAGATATTAAATAGTAAACTGATAGTATTACCTTATTAACACAATATCTAACTATTTTATATTATTTATATGTAAGATTTATCTTCTCCTTAAAAATGTTTTGGGTGGAATATGGAGAAAATTGGGTTTGTATAGAATAATAAAATTCTTTACTAAGTTAAATCTAACATTGTTTAAACCATTACTTTTTCATTACCATTTTGTAAGTATTACAAAAGTATATAAATATAATATATAATAAATGCTTTAAGATAGCTTAAAGTATAAATATTTATGATATGTAAACTATTCAGATAATAATCTTTAAATTATAAAAAGATAAAAAAATTAGGTGATATTCGTGGCAAAATATGATTTACCAGAGCCTCCTGCTCCCCCAATCGGTCTTTCTGAAGGAAGGAGAAAAGGTTTATTCTCAAGATTATTCAGTAGGAAGAAAGATGTTTTAAGCGAAATTAAAATTGAGCCGATATTAACTTCTGAATTGGATTATGAAGAAAAAAAAGGTTTGGCAGAGCTTGAAAAAAAAGAAAGGCTGGCAAAGAAACATATATCTAAAGAACAGGAATTTCTGCATATCACCAAACAAAAGATCCTTGAGGCAACAAGTAAAGTAAAAAGCGGGAGAGATGTTGATAAAATCAAAGAGCTGTTAAAACATAAAACCCAAATTATTGATCAAAAAGAAAAAAGAGTAAATGAAATAAAAGCATTGCTTAAAAGACAGGAACAGACATATTTTTTGTCTAACATTCAATTAAGCAAGGATAAAAAAGATGCTCATGAAAATTTAAAAAAACTTGAAGAATCAGAAAAAAAGCTGATCAAGAAAGATCTTTTAGTAACCCAAAAATATGCACATATTAAGAAACGTGAACAAGAGCTCGAGGAAAAATCTGAAAAACTTCACAACTGGGAGCATAATCTGGTTAAAGAAAGAAAAGAGCTTAATGAAGCAAATGAATTACTAAAAAAAGAAGAAGATTCTATAGTAAAAAAAATTGATTATTATATCTCATTAATGAAAAAAGTCCATGCTGAAGAGCTAAAAACAAAAAAATTAGCGATTAAAACAGTTAATATGGAGAAAAAGTATCAAAGATTGCTTGAAGAAGAACAAAAAATGAGTGTTATCCGGCAAGAGCTTAATCAGAAAGAGAAATTTCTTAACTCAAAGGAACAAGATGTAATTGCTGCAGAACAGGATGTTGCAGACAGCAAAAAACGATTGGATAAAGAGCAAAATTCAATAATTCTAAAAATTGCAAAGTTAGAAAAAACAGAAAAAGAGTATGAAATCAAAGAAAAGCAGTTTAATAAACTATCAATAGAGATTAATGAAAAAATAGCTAAAGCAGAACTTCTTGAGAAAAAATACCCGCAACTTGTCGCAGAAGATCAGAAATTAAAAATAATAAAATATGAGCTTTCAAAAAAAGAAATTGACCTTAATTTACAAGAGGAAGGAGTCATTAAAGCAGAAAAAGATAATGCTGAGGTTAAAGCAATGCTGGATAAAGAGCAGAGCACCCTAATTGGCGAGGTTGCAAAGCTTGAAAGGATAAAAAAAGAGATTTCTTTGAAACAGAAAGAAGTCCTAAGGCTTTCTGAAGAAACAGCGAGAAAAGAAAAAGAGCTCAAAAAAAGAGAAGATTACCTGCTGCCTTATGAAGAGAAAGCAAAGGCAATAGAAGAAAAACTGAAAATGAGAAAAATTGAACTAAATGAGAAGGAAACCCAGATTAATTTAATGCTGGAAGATGCAAAGGCAAATAAGGCAATGGTTGGCAGGGAAGAATCTGCATTTACACAAACATTATCAAAGATAGAACTTGACAGGAAATTAATATCTGAGAAAGAAAAAGAAGTTGTAAGCCTTGTTAATGATATGGAAAAGGAAAAAACAGCTATTGCCAAAAAAGAAAAGCATTTGGATGCCAAGCTGGAAGAAATAAAACGAGCAGACGCTGAGCATAACAGAAAAACTGCGCATGTTCATGAACTTATGTCCAAACTAAATGCTAAAGAGAAAACAGTTGAAAAAGGTTTGGAAGACTTGAAAAAAGTCAAATATCTTATTGCGAAAAAGAAAGAGCTTGAAGAAGTAAATGAAAGGCTGCAAAGAAGAGTTGATGAATTATTTGCCAAAGTCGAAGGGCAATATTTAAGCGGAGGAAAGACAGGGCAAAAGCCAGCAGTTAGATTTGAAGCTGAACAAAATCTGATTAAAAAACAAATGGCAAAGAAACAAAAGGAATGGACTAAAGACCTGAAACTGCCACCAGTCAAACTGGCTCAGATGAACAGCATATTAGGAAAACTTAGCGCAGAAATAAGCATGGTTACAGACCTTATTGAGAATGGAATGCATGACGAGGCATATGCCAAACTTAAGAAGCTCAAAGAGTATTATCAGAAATTGCCTGAACAAGGACAGCATAAAAAAAGAATGTATTATGTAATCCTTGATCTGGAGAATAAGCTGAAAATGGCAGAAGTTAGTGTTAATTGAGGAATTGTATTTGTTTTTAGTCGTTCCTGGCATGTCCAACAAAGTTCACTATGAAAACTAGGTGCTAGGTTCTGGGTGCTAGGTGCTGGTGGCGATAATTCATCGTAACTAGCACCTAGCCACTAGCACCCATTTTAATTTTTCATATGACGGGGGACTGCGTCCCACAAACAGGTTGAGAGCGGAAAATAGGATTGTGAGTAAAAAAGATATAAATCATCTGAACAAATATGATTCTTCTATACTTTATTTTCTACATAATATATTAATTAATCCACAGATATTATCCTATTCTCTTTGTCTACATTAAACTTTTTCTCTATGAACAGTTCAGTTGTATAAATATTTGTTAAAGTGTGATTGCTTATTTCACTTACTTTTATTTTTCCGCCGACAATACCTAACACAGGAATAAGATTGTCTGCCAAATGAACATCAACAGGCGCTTTTGAGTTTATTTCATTAACTAATTTTTGAGCTGCTTCTTTGCCAACTTCTTCACTTGATGTTCCTTTTTCTCCTAATGCATCGCTTCCAAGCCGTATTATATTGTCAGCTTTATCCTTAAAAATTGCCCAGAGTGTTATGCATGTGCCTATTGATAATGTGTCATTATATTCTGCATTAATATTAATATGAAAAAATCCGTTTAATTTTTCTAATAAATATTTTTTTGCGCTGTCTGCCTGCCGTTCTGCAACCTTAGCATTCATTAATTCTTTTGAAGAAAAGCTTCTTCCACATATATGAATCAGCTCACCCTGCTCAGTCAGATTTACTTCTTGAAATTTTTCAAGCTTGTAAGGATTAATTTTTATTTCAACTTTACCATTGCCTTTTGGATAAAAACCGCGCTTTAAAAGATTTAATTCAATCTTTGCATATCGGCTAAACTGCGGGATAATAACCTCTTTTAGATAATCAAATAACGGCGACCATTTAGTGTCTGTTCCCCCAGTTATAGTTAAATGTGTTCTTTTATGTCTAAGAACAAGGCAGGGCAGCAAAGATTGCAATAGTAATGTAATAGAACCTGCTGTGCCAATATCTATATCTAATTTTGATTTAACGATTTCAGCAGGAAAAAAGTCAAGTTTGGTTGAGCCAAGCTCTGCGCCGATTACCTTTGCTTTATTATTTGTCAGTTCTAACAGCGCTTTTATGCAGTGTAAATGCTGCGCTTTTAATCCTGGCTGTGGTCTATTTTGGCGTATTTTATCTATTGTGAAAGGGGTTTGCGTCAGAATTGAAAGCGCTAAAGCTGTTCTTAAGATTTGGCCGCCACCTTCATTGTGAGAACCATCTAATTTTATTAGTTCATCCATAACCTATAAAGAAAACAAGGTAGTATAAAAAAGTTGAGAAAAAAAACGAAAAAATAGTAATAAACTGAAACAATCAATAAAAACAAACAATCAATAAATGAATAAGAAAACAAAATAAAATAATAAATACAAAATTAAAACATCCTTATCAACACAGCAGTAAGGAACACTATCAATCCAACCAAAAGTACAAATCCGCTGATTAACAATGCCATGTATGTGCTTGACTGGCTAAATGATGTTTTAATCTGTTTTGTCTGTGTACTATCTGCGTTAACATTAGATTGTGTTGCTTGTGTCTGCGGCAAAGGCAATGTATTTGAAGTTATTAACTCAACTTCTTCTGTGTTTTTGTTGCTTTTAGCTGCTTTGTTATTATTAATTGTGTTGTCAACATAATCATAGCCTTCATCAATAATGTTTTCATTGTTGTCTACAATATCTTCTTGAGATTCATCTTTGTAGCATGTTTGTGACTCGCCGTTTTTCACACAGTTGATTTTTTGTTTTAATTCCTTGATATCAACTTTTAATTCATCTACGTCGTCAACTAAACTGTCAACAACTGTTCCTTTGAATTTTGAAACATCATCATAAAGCTTGTCTACATCTTTGTAAAGAGCTTTTAGGTCATCAGTTATATCTTCAACTTCATCTTCGTCATTTTTATCATTTGCATCATCAAGGTCACTCTTTAAATCAGTGTATTCCTTCTTGTACTCATCATACTTGTCTTCATATTCATTTAATAGCTTCTGGTCTTCTGCGTTCTGGTCTACGACTGGAGGAACTACAGGAGGGACAACAGGGTCGTCATTAGCGCCGTTATCACCATTACCATTTCCGTTATCATTATCTCCATTATCATTTCCATTGTCATTTGCGCCGTTACCATTGTCTCCATTACCGTTTTCGTTATCATTTCCGCCGTTATTTCCGTTGTCATTACCATTATCATTACCATTGTCATTACCATTATCACCATTATTGTCAACAGAATTACATTGTTTAGTTAACTGTGTTAATTCATTGATTTCTGCACTAACTTCATTTAATAATGAAATACTATTTGTTTTTAAGGTATTAACGCTAATAAGCAAGTTTGTCTTTGATTGTACTTCCTTAACTGAATCTGCTTTAGCTGCTTGAACATTTTTATTTAATTCATCTGCATTATGCATTAAAAATAATACTTCTCCTTTCAACACCTTAAAATTCTCTTTATACAATCTGCTACAATATTCTTTAGGTGTATAATGTGGCTTGTTTAATGAGGAGAATTCTTTCTGAATAGTTTGTAATCTATTTTCCAAAGTTTTAAAGGAATTCTCATATTCTTCAAGCTTGTTCTTCTTTGGATGAGGCTGGACATTTCCGTTTTCTTCAGGAACATCTACAAATTTTCCAATTAATGCATCTTTACCAATATCTTTTGAAGAAGCATAAACATTAGGAATGTTTTTGTTAATTAACTGATTTGAGGTTGATGGGTTAGTGTTAAATGAATCTAATTTAGCAATGTTTGCTGTGTTATAAGTATTGTAAGAAAAGTCTTTATAATTAGGGTTAATCTCTGGCAATGCCATTGCTGCATTGATAGTTATGGCGAACAATAACAGCGCTAAAACAACAACTGCATATTTCTTAATATTTCTACTAACAATATCATTTAATGTGTTTAATATTTGTTTTATCATTCTAATGCCTCCATTTGCTGTAATTTGAATACAAATTCTTATTAACTTCCAAAAATACACTCTTTTTTAGTGATAAATCTGTTGGTATATTTAAATATTTCGGTTTTTATCACTATTGAGTCTTGAAAATGCTATAAATCTGTTAAACCCTTAATTCTTTGCTTTTAACAGCTTATTGATGTTTGTTAAAGAAATCCCTTTTTAGTAAGTATATTAATAGAACAATAGTACTTACACTTATCACACTATCAGCTATATTAAACACTGGCCATATTCTAAAATCAAGAAAGTCTATTACATAGCCATAAACAACCCTATCTATTAGGTTGCCAATGGCTGCGCCGATTACCAAAGAAAATAGGATTTGCTCTGTTTTGTCAAATTTATCATATAAATACAGCAATGCGCCTATTATTATTAATGAAAGCCAGATAAATAGCATATTATTGTCTTTGAAAGAACCAAACAATGTACCTGTGTTTGTAATGTATGTTAAATGAAAGATGTTATTTATTATAGGGATTGATTGATTTAGCTGCATGTATGATGTTACTAAGAATTTGGTTAACTGATCCAATAATACGACTATCAAGGGAAGGATTAACACATATTTGTAATTTTTGTATTCTTGGTCCATTATTTCTCTTGTTAATCCCAAGATTTATATATTTAATTATCTAATCTCTTATTTAGAGTATAGGTTAAGTTAGGTTAAGTGAAAATATAGATTAAGTGAAAAATATGCGCTGTCCAAAATGCTCATCAACAGATGTCAAGATTATTAATTATCTTGGCGCAAAGGTTAAGGTTTGTAATAAATGCGGATATGACGAGCGAGATGTTCTTGAGCAATATCCTGAAGACAGAACAAGCCAGAAAGCAAAAGGAAGATATAATATGTATAAGAGCAGGGTTTAGGAAGCTAAGTGTTTAAATGTTTAATTATTAGTACTTTGAATATTCCAATCTTAGTCAAATGCCTTTTTTCCCCTCTTTTTTAGTCAAAATGTTTATATACATTGAATGTCTATATATATCTATTAATTTTGAAATAGATAATAGTATCTTCTTTTAATTCCCTGTTGTTAAAAAAATGTTGAAAATAATGTTGTTTGTCATTAAAGTCAAAGGTAGTTAAAATGGGCAGCAATGATACAACATCTAAAATTGGAGAAAAAAAGTTAAAGTTAGTTAGTGTAAGCTTTATTCCACCAGACTTACCAGATGCATCTGACAAAGCTTCAGTCGATGATTATGTTTTAACAGAAAAAGATAAACAGGGATTAGAATATGAAAAAGGATATCATGCTATCAAAGATTTCTACGCTCATGAAATAATGGAAACAGATGGGAAACCTGTAGCTCCTAAGGAGAGAGACTACTGCAAATTATGGAATGTTCCTGAAGAAAATATTTTTATTGAATATGAAATCCAGAGAAACATATCCTTTGCTGGATTAAGAATTCATTCTGGAAGAACGAAAAAAACAGTTGCAATAAGTAGTTCAACATTAGAAGATCTTGCAAATGAAAAAAGAAACACAAACATTCATGATGTTAAGATAGATTATATGAGTAGGGGGAAATTAAGAGCTATTATAGATGTTTCCTTAAGTGCATTAATGATAGATGGTATAGGTTCAAAGGATGCAGTTTTCTTGCTAAGAAATACTTATCTTGCATTATATGTTGCAGTTGGAAGAATTGAAGGGGTAGATGCAAAATATCTTGCTAATTTAAGTATACTCAGAAATGTTCCAGAAGTAAAAGAAGAATGGAGCAGATTAAGAAGAATATATCCTTGCGGAGGTTCATCTTCAACATCTTTATCTTTGCCAAGTGCATTAATATATGAAGCTAGAGAAAGAACATATTTAACACAAAAACAAACACAAGAACCTGCAGCAGAAACAACAGCAATGAAGGGAACAGAAAAATAATGTACTGCTTCTTTTTTATATTCTATCTAATTGGACACGTTCATGAAGAAATGGTAAGATTGTTTGAAAGTTAGAAAGCTTGACAGCATTTAGAAGCTTGAAAGTTAGAAAGCTTGATAGTTTGAAAGTGCGACTCCTAAAGCGCACCTTCGAGCTTTCAGACCTTCAAGCTTTCTAACAGTTTCATACGACCGTGGACTCCATCCCTAGTTACGGGTTGAGAGCAAGAAACAAGAGTTAATCAAATGAACAAAGACAAATATTTATACTAAAAGTCCTTGATTTCCGAACAAAAATCAAGGACTTTTAGTATATATTAAAATTCTTAAACTATCCAAAGCCACTACCTCCGCCGCCTGAAGATGATGCTGGTTCTTCTATTGGTTGTTTTTCCATCGGAGCAGTAGATTCGCTCGTACATATATTAGTTTGATCATTAGGATCTGCGCAAGCACCCCCTATATAATTTCCATCAGCATCACAAAACTCTCGGCAAGTTTTGCCTTCTTCACAAACCATTGTTTTATCTTCAGGAATAATTTTCGCACCGTCAGGCGTCATTATTTCTATACAAAATAATTCCCATACATTTTTATAATCCTTATTATTACACTCATCATATTCAGATTCACTATCGCCAAACTCAGAAGTGAAAGTTACCTTGCCAGGTACATTTGGAGCTTCACCATCATCTGTATCTTCACATTTCATTTCAGTAACAGGCATTTGGCATATGTCTTTCCAATCATTGCATTTCATTCCATAATCATTGCAGTCAATTAATTTTCCTGTAAGTTCATTTCCTTCGCAATAAGTTTCGTAGAGAGGAAATTCAGTACTAAAAACATTTCCTTCACAATTATCACCGCTTTGCTCTTCAAATCCGAATTCATTGGTATAAACATTTATTCCCTCGATAAAAGGATCATCTGGCGATGCTTCATTTGGGTCATTTGTACAACTTTTTAATGACTCATCTTTCACTAAACACTGTTTATTATAACAAACCTTGCCTTGCTCTTTGCAGTTAACTATGTCATAAGCAAGATTCTTTCCGTCGCATTTGTAATCCACCAAAATATCCCCTTCAAGATTCCACCAATTCACATTAGATAAATCATCAATATCATTTTCATCAATACAAAGATTAGAAAAATAACCATGATACCCAAATTCATTTGTATATTCTACTATCTGCCATTCCTCACCCTCATTTTGGATTTCACAGAATTTAAGGTTCTCATCAGGCATGACACATTTGCTATTATAACATTTCATGCCAAAATCAACGCAGTTAATTAAGGTTTCTTTTTGCTCATTATTTTCACAATAAGATTCACTTAATAGTTCTTCATTTTCACAATAATCATTATAACCATCTTCTTCACCAAAACTATTTGTGTATAAAGTTATGCCCTTAACAAAAGGATTTTTGTTATCTTGTTCTTTATCTTGCTCTTCTTCATTTTCAGGAGTTTCTTGCGGTTCTGACTGCGGTTCAGTTGATGTTTCACTAACTGCTACAGCAACCTCAACATTAGGCATTGCAATATCTTCGCATTTAACCAAACTTTGATCTTCAGCCATGCACTGGCCATCATAGCATTTCTTTCCGTCAGTTGTACAATCAGTTATGGTATAAGCAGGCTCATTACCATCACAATAAAACTGTGCCAGATAATTGCTTTCTTTCTCCCAGTCAAATGCTTCAATATTTGACATTTCATTAGTTTCACTGCATGCAAATTCAGTGTCTTGTTCTTCGTCGCCAAATTCATTGGTATAATGAATAACATTCTTGTCTTTTTTTTCAATTATTTCGCATGATTTCAGACTTTCATCAACAACAACACATTTGCCATTATAACAAGCCATATCTTCTAAAGAGCAATCGTAAGGCTCTGTCATTTTAAGTTCATTTTCATTACAGTAAAATTCTATTAATTGAGTTGTGCCTTCAATACAAAAATCACCATTATAATTTTCTAAGCTATAAGCATTGATAGAATGAGTGGTGCTATATTCATAGTAATTTAGTCCGTTATCTTCGCCCTCTTCACATATCATTAAAGTAGGATCAGGATAAGTGCATACACCATTAGCGCACATGGCAGCGCCGTTCTCATTTTTATATTGAGTGCAGTCTACATTGTTTGCTTGTGGATAATTATTTTTTCCTGCTGAATATTGAATAACTTCATAACCTTTCCATGCGCAATCATCATTGTACTCTTGAGTTTCGCCATTTAATTTAATAAATAAACCAGTGCCATATACAAAAGGATCATTATCTGGGTCAGAATCTTCAAATTCATTTGTTTTATCAGTTTTAACACATTCTCCGTCTTGACAAACAGCATTTTCATAGAAACAACTTAAGTCATCTGATTCAGCTAACTCATCATTTTGACAGTAATATTCTAACAATGTTTCTTCATTTAAACATTTATCTTTTAATAATATCTTTTCGCCGTCAATAGATGTGTAATCAACCTCGCCGTATGTAAACATACTTAGCATTCCTTCCATATCTTTACAATTAAGATAATTATTCTTAATAGGCACGCATTTTCCATCCTTGCATTTTGAATCTAACAAAGTGCAATCAACAACTTTTTCTCCTTGAGGATATACATACAACCCATTATTTAGTTTGTATATTGGTGAGATGCAATATTGCTCGTAAAGGAATACTTGATTATCAAAGTCGCCGTATTTACTGCATTGATCTTTGTCATTATAAGCTTGGTTGATATAAATCCAGTTAATATCCCCGCTTTTCAAATAATTTTTTCCATCATCTGTATCAAAACACCATGTGTTACAAATATTTTCTTCTGTGAAATCATTTGGTGTGTAATAATAATTGTCGCCGAAATAAATTGTTTGGGATTTTTCGTTATTATCCTCGTCGCCAATTTCTACCACACCTTCATTAATAGGTTCTTCATCAAGAGTCTCTAATTCTTCCTGAATATCATCACTAACATCAACTTTAATAGTAACCTTGTGTGTCTCTCCAAGACCGCCAAATTTAAGTATGTTTGTTTTAGTCGGATTTTTTACAAGAACACATTCACCAGGAAGAAGGGGTTGTTCTTCTGCTTCATAAGTGAATATAGAATTTTTATCATTAGCATATACTGCAATTTTAAAATTATCTTTCACTTCAGCATTTCCTTCATTACATATTTCAAACTCAAAAAAGTTAACACAAGCTTCACTTGCAGCATTCTCATTTATTGTACCTATTGTCAAATCAGGCAATAATGGTTCATCCTTGCACTCTTTGTCACATCCATCACCATTGATAGTATTCCCGTCATCACATTCTTCTCCTAACTTATTTTTCAATCCATCACCGCAGGTTTTTAGAACACAGGCGCCTTTTATACATACATAATTTTCATCGCCAAAAATCTCTCTGCAATCAAGCATTTGCGCTGGCTGCATTTGCGCTGGCAATCCTGTTTTGCTGTCGCAATACGCTTCATAAATATAAGGCATTCCATCTTCTTTGCAGGTATCATATTCTACAACACATTCTTCTTTTATTTCATTCTGGTCATATTTTCCAGCGTACATATCTATCCAATATCCAAAAGCGCCAGAAGCAATCTTTAAATCATCTCCAGTAGGATCAATACATGATTTTGAGAACAAATTTTCTTCAGTTATTTTAGAATATGCACCATCCTTCACCACAGAACAATACATTTCCTTTTCCTTTTGGATTTTTAATTGATTGATCATATTTATTCTATCCTTAATTCTGCTATTGGTAGATTCTCTTGTTCTTATTACCTTTTCTTTTATTCTGGTTGATACCTGTGTTTGTGTTTCTATCTCTTTTTTTCCACCCTGAATCATTTGATTAATCATTGCCAAGATACTATCTGCAATGGAAGATGGCTTTTCCTCGTCTCTTTTAGAATCTGATTCATATTTCTGATCATTTGACGCCATCATTATTACTTTTCTCGCCATTCCGACAAGGCCTGTTTTGTTAGATATAATATCAGACATAAGAACAATGAGAGAAGATAAAACAAGAAAAATTATTAAAACAGTTACAATAGCTAAAACTAACTTATTTCTTCTTTTTATGTAATTCATGATGCTCTTTTTTTTCATTTAATCACCTGATAAATTACCCAATAATTTAGTACTATTTAAATTTTAATTAATTTTATTGTTAATTCTAATTTAAGTTATAAAGTTATTAAGTAGTATATAATCCAAGTTCCTCATTTTTAACGCATTTACCTTCCTGACAAATTTCGCCTTCAGCACATTCGTTAATAATATATGCTAAATTATTTCCGTTGCAGGATAATTCTGCAAGATACTTATCCATGTAAACAGAGTCAAACACTTCTTTGCTTTCACTGCATTGAAATTGATTATACCATATATCATCGCCGAATTCATTAATATAATGAATTGATATGAAATCATCACCATTTATTATTTCACAAAACATCTGGCTTTCATCAACACCTACGCATTTTCCGGAGTGGCAAACCAGATTATCTTGAGAACAATCATAAGGCTCTGTCATTTTAAGCTCATTTCCGTTACAATAAAATTCTACCAACAGATTGGTATTTTGTTCTGCATTCTCATCTGCATTATTGCTTTCATCAACAGTTTCAATAATACCTTCAACACAATAATCATAGTTGTAATCATTCATACCATATTCGTTTGTAGAACTAATATCACCTAAAATATAATAGTCCAATCCAATGTCAAGATCTTCTTTACAGCTCTTTAAAGAAGGGTCTGGATATGTGCACACAGCATTTGCACAAAGAGCAACACCAAACTCATTTGAATATTGGGTACAATCAACATCTGAAGAATAAAGATTATTATTTTTATCAAGGGAATATTCAATAAGATGATAATAATCCCATGAACAGAAATCTTCGCTGCCAGCAACAAAAGGATCATTTTCTATATCTTCAGTCTTTGAATCGTCTTTATTGCTTGGCTCCTCATCAGGTGGTTCAGATGATTCTACACATTTTCCACCTATACAAACCGCATTCTTTTGGGAACAATCATATTTTTTAACATTAACAAGCTCATCATCCTGACAATAATATTCATTTAGATAAGTTTCATCCAAACATTCGTCATTTAATAACATTTTTTCGCCGTCAATAGATGTGTAATCAACATCACCATAAGTAAAGAAATCTGTATCTCCTTCCAAATCTTTACAACTAAGATGATTTTCTTCAATAGGTACACATTTGCCATCTTCACATTTTGCATCCATTACAGTGCAGTCAACTTTCTTTTCTCCGCGAGGATAAACATAAAGCCCATTTTCCAGTTGATAAACTGGCGAGATGCAATATTGTTCCCAAAGATACACTTTATTATCAAAACCCCATGTGTCACATACATCTTCTGAAGAACCAGACTGTCCGATATACAGCCAGTTAGCTGTTCCCTTATCCCAGTAATCTTTTCCATCGTCTGTATCAAAACACCAAGTGCTACAAATATTTTCTTCAGAGAAATCATTTGGTTTAGAATAATAATTATCACCAAAATAAATATTTTGAGATTTTATATTATTATTCTCATCTATTTCAGCAATATTATTGTCAACATCAATGCTAAACAACACTTCAGCAGTATCTCCAAGCTGGCCAAATTGCTGTATACTCATTTTTTTCTGATTTTTTACATTGACACATTCTCCTGCTTCAATTGTTTGTTCTTTGGCATTGTAAGAAAATGTTGAAAATTTTTCGTTCGCTTGAACATTGATGTTGAAATCTTTTGTTACTGTGTCTTCACCATAATTGCATATTTCAAACACAAAAGAATTAATACAATTCTCGCTTAAAGCAATTTCATTTATCTTTCCTATGACTAAATCAATATTTGAAGATTCAACCTCAACCACGACTTCTATTTGACATTCTTCATCGCAGCCGTCTCCTGCTATGTTATTTCCGTCGTCACACTCCTCTTCAACACCATCCACCACATTAATTAAACCATCGCCGCATTTCTTCAGGACACAAGCGCCTTTAATACATATATAATTTTCATCGCCAAACATATCCCTGCAATCTATTAAATTAGGTGAAAGTGTTGGCAATTCTGTAACACTGTCACAGTATGCTTCATAA
>Ga0209211_10003743_pt1 | contig 24376 bp, 24 predicted proteins | sample RifGroA2_FD_183992 | JGI IMG/M metagenome (GOLD analysis project Ga0209211, IMG submission 183992) | Groundwater microbial communities from Rifle, Colorado, USA - Groundwater A2 (SPAdes) (version 2) | ecosystem: Environmental > Aquatic > Deep subsurface > Groundwater | place: Rifle, Colorado...
TGGCGCGAACGATGAAAAACGCTTGTTGCCGGTCAATGGTGTAGAGCCGTTCAAAATCAAGGTAACCGCGGTCCATAATGTAAATAGCGTCCTTTTCAAATTCCAGAATGTCTAAAAAATTCACATCGTGCGTTTTTGCCTTGGTTATGAGAAAAAATGAAGGAATATTTCCTTTTAAGTCCAGCTGGGTATGGATTTTGACCGCTGATTTTTGAAGTTCAAAGTATGCCCATTTGAAAGTCGCCAAACATAGATCGATGACAGTGGAATCAAGGACATAGACGGAATTTTTAAGTTCAATGGTAAAATCATTCTCGCGAGCGTACAAACGGCGGGCAACACCAATTATCGCCATGGTATTTTTTGGTTCGTTTCCCCAAGCTTCATAATCTGAAATGAAATCAACAATTTGAGAAAAGACATATCTATCTTGAAACATAGCAATTGACGGCTTAATGAAATAATATTAATTTTATGAACTACAAACACACTCAAATTGGTTATCTGATGCTGGTTGTTACTCTTGCCGTGCTGGTGCTTTTCACATGGGCTTATATTACGGCTCGGGCAGAACCTCCCTCGTATTACTCAGGCACAAATTTTGCCGTTACTGCCATAATGGCATTAATCATATTTATTCTTGCTTCCTTTGTGTCACTTCAAGTAATTATTGATGAAAAATATTTACGAATTAAATTTGGCTATGGTATTTATCAGAAAAAGTTTTCGCTTAATGATGTAATGTCCGCTAAAACCGTAAGGAATCATTGGTATTATGGATGGGGAATCAGGGTGTGGTTTTGGCCCAAGATGTGGATTTACAATGTTTCTGGTTTTGATGCAGTTGAAATAAAACTGAAAAATGGTAAAACATACAGGATAGGCACGGATGAACCTAAAAAATTAGAACAAACAATTCTGCATTCAATTAAATAATGAGCATAAGTTGAATTTTTTAAACATGAAAAACACTATCAGTAAAAAATTATTCTGGACACCAAGAGTTTTATCAATAATTTTTATATTATTCTTGGCGCTGTTTTCATTGGATATTTTTGATGGAAATTACGGATTTTGGGGGACAATTCTAGGATTGTTCATGCACAATATTCCATCAATGATTTTATCAATAATTTTAATAATTTCTTGGAAATATGAAATAGTCGGGGGAATCAGTTTTATCATGGTTGGAATTTTATATATCGCGGTGATTTTGATTCATATTATTAAAACAGGTTTTGAATTGTATTACTTGGCGTGGGCCATACAAATTTCCGGAATAGCATTCTTTGTTGGAATATTATTTTTAATAGGATGGCATAAAAAGAAAAAACATGACTAAAACTAAAATCCCGATTAAAAATGTCTTAAAAGAAGTGTACAAACAAAAAGGATTCCCAACAGGCCCGTTCAATGCTTGCCTAACTTGCAAATGCGGACAAAATGCCCTTGGCGCGGCGTGTTGTAAATACGGGGTATATATTGACAAAGAATCTTACGACCACATTATTAAACATAAAAAGTATTTTGAAAAAAAGATTGGAATAAAAATGGAGGAATTTTTTGATAAAAGGTGGAGTAAAGATCCTGAATATCTTGGCGGCAAACCAATTGGTACAAGAGTAATAAACAAGTCATGTTCTTTCCGCTCGCCTTCAGGGCAAGGGTGTGAAATTGTAAGCTTAGTTTTTAAAAAAAATTTGCCGAAGCGGATGATTCCGTCGGCCTGCAGAATCTACCCCATCACTTGGGACAAAGGGATAATGTGTCTTGAAAAAATAAAAAAAAATTGCGTGTGTATTGATAAAAATCATAAAACAAAAAAATCAATTTACCAAACGCAAAAAAAAGAAATAGAAGATATTTTTTGTTTTACAAACAAACTATGAACATCCACCAACGCCGTTTAATTGTCATCACTTTTATCGCCCTGTTTCTAACTGCCGCGCCAATAGTCGTCCTCTACACTTCCGGCTATCGTTATAATTGGCAGAAAAAGAAAGTGGAACAAGTGGGCGTGCTGATGCTTAATATCCTACCTGCCGACGCCAACTTATATCTAAATAATGAATTACTGCCGACACAACGGCCATTGCGGCTATCCAGCTTACTGCCAAATTATTATCAAGTGCGAGCTGGAAAAGATGGCTATCACAACTGGCAAAAAAATCTGGAAATCAAAGCACGAGAAAGTACTTTAGTATATGACATCGTGCTTTTCAAAAATGTTTCGCCTCAACTTTTGGAAAATGGGCCGGTAACACAATTTTCTCTCTCGCCTGATGAATCCACCGTGCTCATTCAAAAATTAAACACACTTTGGCTGATGGATTTAAAAATAGGCGTGAAAAAACTTCATACTATTCTGCCATATACTATTAATCAACCGACTATAAAATGGTCGCCAAATGGCAAATGGATTATTGATGATGATGAAACGGGCACGAATTTCGTAATAGTAAATATTGAAAAAGAAAAAAACTTCAACTGGCAGGAATTTAGTCTGGGTTCAATTTCAGAGCCAGAATGGACAACTGACAGCGAACACATTTATGGTTTAGTGGAATCACAAAATCGCGCGCTTTATGAAATAAATTTTCAGACCAACACTAAACGAAAACTGATTGACGGGCCGATTGATGATTACGCGGCGGCTGATGACGAAATATTTTTTATTAAAAACCTCGCAGATAAAACTGTTTTGTATCGCTACCGTGAGCTCGCATTGCCGATTATTGAACAAAAGATTGAAGAAATCGCTGTTCTGCCCAAAGGTAATTATCACTTTGGCGAGATAAATAATAATGAAGTGCTGGCGTTAAACGATAAAAATCAAATTTTTTTGATTAATCCGACTGACAAACAAACACCAATTATCAAATTGAATGGCAGCGCGGCTGTGTGGGGCAAGGGAGAGAAAAATAATTATCTTTATTATTTTGATCAATCGGAAATTTGGGCGCTGGATTTGAAAACGAAGCAGTCGGCCATGACTGCTCGCTACAGCGATGGCGTGGCACAGGTTTTGCCAGCGCCTAATAAACCATATTATCTATCATTGGTAAATGGCAATTTGCAAGTCTCTGAATTGGATGATCGCGGCGAGCGCAATGTGGTGACTTTATTTGATAAAGCAGAAGCAACAACGATACAAATTGATTCAGCTGGAAAAAATGTTTATCTGCTGATAAAAAATAACGCGTATCAGGAGTTGTACCGATTGGAGACGCAATAAAACAAAAAAAGTCCTGATGAAAATCAGGGCTTTTTTCAAATCTCAATAAAAGTATGGTCACCCAACACCATTTTGTGGCCTTTGGGCGGGGCTTGGTGGCCGGTGAGAATGGAAGCGTTTTTACCAATGATACTATCCACAATACGAATAGCGCAGTTGATGTCCGCGTTTTCAAAAACAATAGAATGTTCAATCTCCGCGCTATAAATTTCCGTCCCTTGCCCGATTGTGGTGTATGGGCCAATGTAGCAATCATCAAGCACGCAATTTTCTCCAATAATCACCGGCCCGCGAATTAAAACTTTTTCTCCGATTTTCGTGCCGTGACCGATTTTAATATTACCCTCCAACCGCGCGCCCGGTTCCACTGTGGCGTGATTAGTAAAATGCCCGCGATCAAGCTGATCCAAAAGCATTTGATTGGCAATAAGCAAATCATTGGGCTTGCCAGAATCCTTCCAATAACCGGTAATCTCGCTCCACCCGACTTTATAATTATTCTGAATCAGCCAAGTGTTGATATCGGAAATTTCATACTCGCCGCGAGCTGATTTTTGAATGTGGCTGTACGCCTCAAAAAATGTTTTGTCGTAAAAATAAATGCCTGTCTGCGCCAGATTGCTTGGTGGATTCATAGGTTTTTCCAACACGCGCGTTAACTTTCCATTGGCGTCAAATTCGCCCACGCCAAAACGAGTAGAATCATCTACCTTGGAAAAATTCAATAAACAATTCAAGTTTTCTTTTTCAAATTTTTCAGCCAAGGGTTTGAGAGACGCGAGTGTGATATTGTCGCTAAGATAAAAAATGAAAGGATCATCCCCCACCATTTCCCGCGCCAAAGAAACTACATGCGCGATGCCCAGCGGCCCGCCAATTTGTTCAAAATATTGAATTTTTATTCCCCAGTGTCCCCCATCGCCAATATGCTTTTGCAATTCCGTTTCACCCGGATTGGTATTGATAAAAATTTCTTTCACGCCGATTTCCACCACTTTATCAATGGCATGAAAAATCATCGGCTTGTTGGCCAATGGAATCAAATGTTTGTTTATTGTGGTTGTGATCGGCCGCAAGCGCGTCGCGTGTCCCCCGCCGGTCAAGATTGCTTTTCTAATCATAAAATTACCAAAACATAATTGCTCGCACCAATTGCCAATAAATCTTCATAACAGGATTGCCAATATATAATAATAACGGATTTTCCATTTCTTTTTCTTGAAATAAGACCTCGCTGACCATATCTTTGGTTAATTCCCTATCACTCACTTTTCGAATTTGCCGGATATTTTTTCTTTTTTTCAGCCAAGGAATCCAATTGGTACTATCCAGCCAATAGCGATAAACTTTTACCCGTTCTTCAAACCAACCACCTTTGAAAGCGAACAAAATCAAAGCCAATTCCATTATCAAACCCATTGGCGCGAGCAAAAGCAAAGTTGGCCATTTAAAAAATTCCAACATCACGCCATAACGATTGCGTTCCATCCAAAAATATTTGGTAATACTGCGGCCAAATTGATATTTATGATAAACCACTGAATCGCGTACCAAAATAATTTTGTATCCGGCCGCTTTCAAACGGAAGCAATATTCCAAATCCTCGTGATATAGAAAAAAATCTTCGTCCAAGCCGCCATATTGTTTTAATAAATCAACGCGCATCAGCACTCCGGCGCCGGAAGCATAAACGATTTCTTTAATTGTTGGTAAATTGGCCTCGGATAATTTTTTACGATAATCCCAACAAAAACCAAAACCCAGATAATGCATGGCATTGCCCGCGGAATTTATCAATTCAGTTTCCGGATGCAAAAGCAAAAGCGATTGAGCCGCGCCAACTTGTTTATCTTTTTCCATTGCTTCAACCAATGGCTCTAAAAAATTCGCTGCCACAAACGCGTCGTTATTATGCAAACAAACATAATCAAAACCATTGTCCAGTGCGTATTTTATACCAACATTATTACCACCTGCAAAACCCAGATTAGAAGAATTGGCAATCAAAGTGACCTTGGGCATGGTAATACCGGACTTTGGCATGATGGTCTCTTCAATGTAGCGTACTGACGGGCCGTGTTGCGGGTGAGGATTGTCCACAATCACAAATTCCACCCTATCTTTTGGATAAGTGAGTCGCTCTAAAGCAGAAATCACATCGTCCGTGTACGGCTCGCAGTGATACGAAAGATAAATTATCGCAACTTTTGGCAACATAATAATCAAATCGTTTTAAATCTCCACTTCCACATATATTGCAACCAACTTATGATGTGAACTCGCGTAAGTGGATTTTTCATTATTGAACTGAGAAAACCGGGCACTTTGGCCGAGCCCTTGCCATGCCTGTGTTTTATCTTTATATCATGAATATAATAAATCGGCCAGTTGGCATCCCAAAATCTGCGACACAAATCGCAGTCCTCAAAATACATAAAATATCGTTCGTCAAACAATCCGGTTTGTTCCAAAGCAATCCCGCGCGCGAACATTGCCGAACCCATTATCCAATCAACCGGCTGATTGCGATCATGATTAAAGTCGTGCATTAAATATCGCGCCACTTTGCGATGATTTTTTTTAAACTCGCCCAATGAACTTCGGCGATAAAGCGGTATCCAAAAATCGGGAAAACGATAGCAAGAATACTGCAACGAATTATCGCTGTTCAAAAGTTTGGGGCCGACCATGCCAATTTTTGGATGCGTTTCCATGTGTTCAAACAATCTTTGCAAAACACGCTCGCCACTTGGAAAAACAGCGTCAGGATTTAAAATAAAATGGTATTTGGCTTCAGTGGATTTTATGCCGATGTTTTGCGCTTTGCCAAAACCAACATTACTTTCCTGTGGCAGATATTTAACTTCCGGAAAATTATTTTTAAACATCAGCCAAGCGCCTTCTTCCGGCGTATTGTCCACCACCACAATTTGCACTTTCAAATCAGAACCGATCAAGTCGGATTTCATGGAATGCAAAAGATCCCGAATGTCTTCGGCCATTTTGTAGTTTACTATTGTGACTACTATGTCAAACATGTAGTTTTCTCATTTCTCTCCAACTAATTTTTCTGTTTTTAATTATCCACTTTCTCTTTTCTTTTAATTCCTTTCGCATTTTCCACACCTCTGTAAGGCCGACCAACACTCCCCTATCAAGCAATAAAAAATACATGAACTTCTTTACTTCATACCACAATATCCAAAAAAAATCAAGAAGAAAGTTTTGCCAGTACTCATTTTTGTACAAAGTCATTAAATGGTTTTTGTAGCTATGATATTTCACCCAGGCCGATTGATTTTTTTTATTTTCCAATGCCGCGGCGTCAATCATTGTTTTTGGCCCTGCTCCAGCTCTATCGTGATAGGCAATGACATCTGGTAAAACATATGATTTAAAGCCGGCAGAAGCCAAACGATAGGCCAAATCAACATCTTCTTTATATGAATTATAACTAGCATCAAAAAAATCGCGATTTTCAAATGCTACTGCTCGCAAAGCCGCGGCGCGATACATTGGCAAAGCGCCGGAGATGCCAAAGACCTGCAATGGCGCGCTGGACATAAACGACGACTCTTCACCCGCTCTCCAATCCACCACTCGCCTATTTTTAAAAACTTTTAGACCCAAAGTGTCAATAATGTTTGTGAACGCGCCACTGGCAAAATTCCATTTCATCAATCTCGGACTAATAGCCGCTGCCTCTGGATGCGCGTCCATAAAATTCACTGATTTTTCAAAACAATCAGGAGATAAGAACATGTCTTGATTCAAAAGCAAAATATATTCTCCATCTGTCATTTTAAAAACCTCATTATGCCCACCGGCAAAACCCAAATTTTCTTTATTTTCCACAATTTTATATTGAACACCTAATTTGTTCACTTCATTTTTAATCAATTCAACAGTGTTATCGGATGAATTATTGTCCCAAACAAACAAAAACCAATCTTTGCCCGTCTGTTCTCGCAAAGATTTAAAAAGCTGCGGAATATATTTTGCCCCATTCCAGGTGACAATGTGAACTGACAATTTCATAATTTTAAGCTTTGCTTATAATTTTGTTAAAAACCAAGTCAACGCAATTCCGACAGGACGCAAAATCCAAATTATCCCCCATTTATACCACGGCTCCCATTTTTTAAAATATGTGAGCATGCTTGCAGTAAAATTCTTTTGCTTCCATAATGTTTCCTGCTTGATAAAACTCTGTCCGACATAATCCACACAAGAAATAATCGGCGTGTATATCACTTTATACCCTAAGCGCTTAATTTCGCGACATAAATCAACATCTTCAAACCAAATAAAATAGCGCGGATCAAAAGCCCAACCCAGTTGCTCCATAATTTCTTTTCGCACAAGCATAAAAGCGCCACGCACACTGTCAACTTCTTGCTCTTTGTTTGGCTCAAAATTCTTCATCAGATATTTATTCAAAACAAACGGAAGCACATGTGATAATTTCAAAAGTAAAGCCGCCTGATCCCACACAGTTGGAAAACGCCGCGGGCTGGCCTCGGGATTAAAATTACCCTCTGCGTCAGTCAATTTACAGCTAACTATTCCTGCGTCCGGATGCTTCACAAGCCATCCCACCATTTTATCCAAACTGCCAGGAGCCGCCAGCATATCCGGGTTTAAAAACAAAAGGAAATCGCCTGATGCGATTTTCACCCCTTGATTATTAGCCGCCGCAAAGCCGGTATTTTCCGTGTTAGCAATCAATTTGGCATGTGAAAAACTTCTAACAATCTCCACCGTATTATCTTTTGATCCATTATCCACCACAATCTGCTCAAAAGAAATTTTTTCACACCCTTCGCGCACTGATTGCATCTGCTCCCTGATTTTTTCTCCCGCGTTCCAAGTGACTGTTATGACTGATAATTGCATAATTTCAAGGGTTGAGTCAACCCAAAAACTTGTTTTTGGGTTGCGAAGCCCGCCGAAATTTACAAGCTCCGCTTATAATACATATTTTTCTTAAACCAATCCACCATAGGAATTGGTGTTGGATCAAGGCCGTAAAGCATGGCTAAATAAAAACTAACATAACTGCCTAAAACCAATAATTCAAAGGATTGACCTAAAGGAGTTTTTTCTTGCAACATATATGAAATTGCTTCCACTCCGCGCTTTTTTGCAACTTCTCGCGTTAAAGCAAATCGCTTTCGTATCTTCAGCTCGTCGCCGGCTGATTCAAAAAACACTAAAGCCAAGTCCTTTTTAATCGCTGTTGGAAACAATAAACCCTCCATCAAATGATGATTTATTTCAGGAAGCAATGCCCAATAGGCAAAAACCTTGGCATTTTCATTTAGCTGATTGGCAGCTGTGTGAATGTTTCCGGCCAGATGGGAGCTGGAAAAATAAAATGGAATTTTATTTTGAATTTTTTCTGCCAATTGCTTGGCGCGATTATCCGTTATTTTTTTATAAACTCCCAACGCGCGATTGTATTTCTCCGCCACTTTAATTGCTTTTTGCGCTTCAAATTCGCCAAACTTAATAAATCCCATTTTGCCAAACAAAATCAACAACCCAAACAAAGAATACCCAAGCCCCATGCGTGGTGAATTACAAGGATTAAAATGCGGAACAAACAAATATCCGGGCAACTTTTTATCTTTTTTAAATTTAGCCAAATCCTTGCCAGCTGTCATCACCAAAATTTTCGCGCCAACTTTTTTCGCTTCAGCCATGCAAGATAGCGTTTCTTCTGTGGAACCGGAATAACTAGATAACACAACTAGAGTATCTTTATTAACATACGCAGGCAGATGATAAACATTTGCAATTTCCAAAGAAACCTTCATTTCGCCAGCGTAAAGCGCGTCAATAATATACGCGCCCAAAGCAGAACCACCCATGCCGGCAACCACGATATTTTTAACTTGCGAATAATCGCGCGGCACGCTTACGCCCTGTAAATCGCGCACGGCCTCTCGGCATTGGTCAGCCAAGGCCTCAATTGAGGAGAGCATTTGCCCTTTATCCAAATTTTTAATTTGTAAGATATTGTCTAAAAAAAGCATAAAATTAACTTAATTTTTATGCTATTATCATATCAAAAAACACCAAAAATGTAAATAAAAGAGAGGCGGCTGCGGCCTCTTTAAAATGCTGTCTGCGGCTGGGTATTTTATACACTATTTCTTTTCAGGGGCCAGATATTCAGCCAGAGCATCTTCCCATTTGCGCAAAGGAGGCGACTTTGTATTGAGTAATTTTGAAAATTTCGGACGCTTTGCGGGACGAGGAAATTTATTTGCTGGCACAGGATTTAATTTAACATTCAATTTTGTTAATTCAAAAATTTTCTTAGCCCATTCATACCAAGTGCAAGCGCCAAAATTAGTGCAATGATAAATTCCAGCAGGCGCGCTTGATTCAATTAACTCGCGCGTGGCTCGCGCCAAATCCACAACATAAGTAGGCGAGCTGACTTCTTCATCAACCAAATCCAGCTCTTTTTTTTCGCCACCAAGTTTCAACATCACATCAACAAAACTTTTTTTCACGCTATCGCCTATTCCAGCCGGACCAAATAAACGCGACGTACGGATAAGATATTGCCCAATCACTTTTTTTTCACCTTCAAATTTTGACTTCGCGTACACGCTTTGCGGGTCTGGCGCGTCATCTTCTGTGTATCCATCCTTCCGGTCGCCGCGAAAAACATAATCAGTAGAATAATGTACAAAAAACGCGCCGACTCGCGCGGCCGCTTCTACCAAATAACCAACTGCTTCGCCATTGATTTTAAAAGCCAAATCCCTGTCTTCTGTCTCTGCTTTATCAATACTATTATACGCCGCGGCATTAATGACTATTTGCGGTTTTAACGCGCCAATTTTTTCCAATACCAGGACTCTGTCGGTAATATCCAACTCTGCCCTGTCACAGCTAGTCATTTCGTATCCAGCGCCACTGAATTCTTGCGCCAGCGCCTGCCCCAACATCCCACGCACGCCTAAAATCAAGACACTCATATATTTTTTGCCAACTTCATCTCGTCCGTCTCCCCGCCATCTTCTTTTTTATTTGCCAATTCCTCCATCCAACCGGCCATGGCTTGCGCGCCAAAAGGATATTGCACGCTGTGTTGATTGTGAAATTTGCGATAAAGAGTAACAGTATTAATATTTTTTTTACTGAACAAATCAGGCGTAAAATCGGTTTTGGAATCCAAATTAAAATGTTTGCGAATCCGCTCTGTGAGTTTTCCAGGACCCCCGGCATAAGCTGCCAAAGCCAGACCCCACTGCCTGCCAAATCTTTCATACAAATCAAGCAAATATCTCGCGGCCGCGCTTGATGATTTTTTCAAATTCATTCTTTCGTCAACATTTCCATTAACTTTCAAACCCAAATGTTTAGCAGTAATTAAATTTATTTGCCAAATTCCAGCCGCGCCAGTTTCCTTATTAACAACATTTTTACCACCGCTTTCCATGCCAATCATGCCACACAACACTGACCGTGGAATTAATTTTAAAGGATCGGCCTCATTCAACGCATCACGAATATCATCTTGCGATTTTAAAAATGGATCAAAATATTTCGCCATTTGTTTTTCATTTTTACTAAATCGTCTCTTATAAATTTTTCCTTTTTCTTTTTTACTGATTCTCGCGCCTTCTGATAAAAGCAACTTCTTTTTTCCCGGCTCATTGATTTCCTCTGCCAATCGATCAATTTCTTCATCCAAAAAAGCGCCGACGGCGTATTTTTTAGGAGTTTCTTTGTTTTCCCCGCCCACTGATATTGATTCCTCAACAGCAGGTGTCTCTGCGGCCAACAGTGTTGTGTCAGCCGACTCGACAGATTCTTTTTTTCTGCCTAATTCAAAAGCGGTTCCGGCCACGGCGCTCACTCCAGCAGCCGCCCAAGTTAAAAATTCCCGACGACTCATTTTCGCACCTTCCGACATAATTATCTTTTTAACTTTTTAAATTCTTCGTAGTCCTCCACATAATCACTTCTGTCCGGATTATAATTGGTTGAACTCAAAGCCAAGAGAACCGCGTCAGATGAAAAATCCTTAAAATGGTGCCAAACCAGAGGCGGCACATACATGGCGCTTGCCAAACCATGCATTTCAAATTCTTCCAAACCATTGCCATTATCAATCACCGCTGTGCAACTCCCCTGTTGTAAAATAAAAAACTCTTCTTCCACTTTGTGGCAATGCGCACCTGTCGACGCTTTGATGCCGGTGATAAAATAAACGCGCTTTACTTCAAAATCAATATATTCCTTTAATTCCACCGCACTCATCACAAATTTTGCCGTGTCTATTTTTTTAAGTTGAAAACTTTGAAATTGTTTGAACATAATCATTTTAGTTGGTGCATACTTGCTTTTTTGCAGTCGCGGCGACAGTCCGCAGCAAAAAAAAGCAAATATGCACCCTGTATTATTTTGCTACTTGCATTTTATCAGCAGACCGTTCCAAATTTTCCTGAAACTTATTCATCTCGTTTTTTTTCTTCTGCTGGATATGCTCAACCCACTCTTTATTATTCAAATACCACCCCACTGTTTCGGCTAGACCCCGCTCAAATTTATCGTACGAATAGGCCGCTGCCCAACCCAATGAACGGATTTTTGACGCGTCAATGGCATAGCGCCGGTCATGGCCCGGACGATCGGTCACATATTCAATCATTTCTTCGCCTTTGCCCATTATTTTTAAAATCAACTTGGTGATTTCCAAATTATTCCGTTCGTTGTCAGAACCGATGTTGTACACCTCGCCGCCAACGCCGTTATGCAACAGCAAATCCAAGGCCGTTGCGTGATCCAGCACATGAATCCAATCGCGAATATTCAAACCATCGCCGTACACCGGCACTTTTTCACCAACCAATAATTTAAAAATGAAAAAAGGAATAACTTTTTCCGGAAACTGATACTGCCCATAATTATTGGAGCAGTGTGTCACCACTACAGGCACTTTGTGCGTGACAAAATACGCGCGGCACATCAAATCACCTCCGGCCTTGGCAGCTGCATAGGGCATATTGGGCATGATGGGCGTTTCTTCGGTAAACTCGCGCTCCTCATCCAAACCCAAAGCGCCATAAACTTCATCAGTTGAAACCTGCACGAATTTTTCCAATTTGTTGAATCTCACAGCGTCCAAAATCATCTGAACACCTAAAGTATTTGTTAAAACAAATTCCTTGCATCCTCCATGAATTGAGCGGTCAACATGCGTTTCAGCGGCAAAATTTATCACATGCGTAATTTTATGCGCACAAATCACTTCATTTAATTTTTCCAAATCACAAATATCACCCTGCTCAAATGAGTAACGCGGGTCACCCTCAATATCTTTCAAATTTTCCAAATTTCCGGCATAAGTCAATTTATCATAATTAACCACGCGACAATCAGCGTGTTTTTGTAAAAAATAGCGGATAAAGTTAGAGCCGATAAACCCGGCTCCGCCGCAAACAAGTAAATTCATAGATCTCGTGTTAAATGCGGCCGCACCAAAGCCCAAACAGCCAAGGACTGGCCATCCCAAATTTGATTATGTTTAATTAAATTTTCAATCTCATCAATTCTGCGCGGCATCAATTCCATTGGTTCTTGCGGATTATTTTCCGCCGCCACTCTTTCCAATCCTCGCGCCAAATATACTCTGCACAATTCAGTGGAAATTCCATTAAAAGGGCAAAATTCGCCGATATTTATCAAATCCTGGATTATTAATCCTGCTTCTTCTTGTAATTCCCTATGCGCCGCTTGTTCAAAGGTCTGTCCGTCTTTGACAGCTCCTCCTGGAAATTCCACACTGTATTTATTCTGTAAACATCTGTATGTCTGCACCATTACAATTCTACCGTCAGACAATAGAGGCACCACCATCACACTGCCTGGGGTCTCCACATAATAATAATCACGGGGCGTTTCGCATCCATCCACTTCAAACACATCCTGCCGATAAATCCAGAAAGGATTTTGATGCACCACTTCACTTTTTATTTTTTTCCAATTGATCATATTGCCGCTTTCACCGCTTCACCCAATTTTTCCATCTCACCTGGCGCATATGCCTTAGCGCCCCACATTTTGTATCCGTCCCCATCATAGCGCGGCATCACATGAAAATGCGTGTGAAAAATCACCTGTCCCGCTGGGCTGCCATTATTCACTCCCAAATTAAAACTGTCTGTTCCAGTTGCTTTTGAAATCGCCGGGGCAATTTTTTTTACCACTGTCATAAGTTTACTCAAAAGATCAGCTGGCGTATCCATCACATTCACATAATGCGCCTTGGGCACAACCAGGGTGTGACCAAAATTTACAGGATGAATGTCCAAAAACGCCATTATTTCAGAATCTTCATAAACCTTAACGCACGGCAATTCCCCCTTAATGATTTTACAAAAAATACAATCGTTCATATAGATAGGTTAAATACTATTTCAATTTAACATAATTGGGCTATCTAAATCAAGGGGTGTCCTTTCCAACTGCAAAAGGTCTTGACTCAAAAACATTTTTATTCTATAATCCTTCTTTAGAAGGAGGTAATGCAAATGATATTGCCATCGGTGCTATTTCCGGAAACTTATCGCTATGCGCTGATTCAACGCATTCGTCGTTTCTCGCTCATGACTCGCGAGCCGGTCAACTGCGACAACCGTCAGCACACCAAGTCGCGCCGCGGACAAACGCTCGTTAGGAGGAACTTCCTCACCTGGAAGGTCTAGTGCCCCTTGTCCCCTGGGGGCGTTAAAAATTGCGGGGCAAAACCTCCTATTTGGCGCGCTGCGCTACCATACACGGATTGGAGTTGCACTTGAATGCGACCACCCAGTCTCACATCATGGAGAAGATCCTCGGCTAGCTACATCGGGCACAAGCCAAAGATCAATTCCAAGAAGTGGGGCGCTAAAAACTACCTGACATAAAGACGCATAACGCGTCAATGGCGTTCTTGGACGCCGCCATACAGCCACATAACGGACTGTATGGCATTTTTTATTCAATTTTTTTTAACTCTATATTTTCCCAATCGGCTAAAGGGGCTGATAATTTCAAATTTTTGCCTGATAAAAATTCCGCCAACGCAGCATCTTCTTTTTCCGTTAATTTCAAATCATACAAATATATCGGGCGACCTTGGCGCGCCAAAACAATAATCGCGTTTTTTTGTTCCGTCATTTCCCATCCGGGAATAATTTTTCGGCCGGGAAACAGATATTTATCAGCATAGCGAGTAACAATAATGGCATTGTCTTCTGTTAGCGCGTAAATTTTTTTCTGCCATTCGCCATATTCAGCCACAGTCATTTTCACGGACGATAATCCTTCCAAAGGCGCGAAAACCGCACCGAAAGAATTAGTTATCAACGCTAAAAACAAAACCGCGGTCGCGATTTTAAAAATTATTTTTCTTTGCAACATCCACAGCCATAATAGAAAAAATGACAAAAATGGCAGTCCAAAAACATAAATTGGCAAAAAATATCTCACATATGAAGTGCCGATTGACGGCGCGCGCAAAAGATTGTCAAAAAATTGCCAAGAGCCATAAAAAAACAAAAGATAAATTGAGACCAAAAGAAAAAGAACTGCGTATGTCATTCCCGACTTGATCGGGAATCCAGCAAACTTACCTTCCAAATCATCAACTGGATCCCTGTTTTCACGGGGATGACACAGTAAAAACCATACTGATATGCCAAGTCCCGCTATTGCTAAAACACTCCATACCCCAAACAAACTGAAAAAATACGCGTAAAAATTACGCGCCATGGCGCCGAAATGCAACCCAAAAGGCAAAAAAATGGCCTTAATCAAACCAATGCCTTGCGGCCCGGCAGTAATAATCCCGCCAACCCCATCGATTGTCGGCCGCACATAGCCGCTTGCAAAAGCCGATCCATAAAAAGTTGTCTGTGTGGTGAAAAACAAAATTGCTGTCAAAACCAAACCAACGCCGCAAGCAAAATATTCACGCCAGCTCCACACCTTTCTCGCCGCTATCAACTCAGACGCTCCCAAGGCCGCGAGCCACACAATTTCTGATGGTCGGACATAAATCGCCAAACCAAAACACAGTCCAAACAAAAATCCAAACCATATTTTTTTAAATTTGGCAAAACTGACAATATAACAATACAACCCAACAATAATCAAAAACACCAGCAATGTATTATGCTGAAACGGCCTGCTGGCATAATACCACCATGACGGAAGAAAAAATAATAACACAGCCGAAAACCACGCGCCATGCTCGTCCCAAATTCGTCGCAAAAATCCATAAAAAAATAATGGCGTCAGGGCGGCTAAAAATGGCGTCAGGGCGGCCGTTAACAAATTAAAATTGCCAATGCCAAAAATTTTCATTAACAATTTTGTTATCAACCCAAAAATAACAATTACACCGGGGAAACCAATCGGCACAATCGCGCCATTCACAACCGTTGTACTGCGCGGATGCACTTGGCTCGCCGTAATGCCGGAGAGCGGCTCTGGCAAACCAAAACGATTGTTCAAAGCCAACTCACGAATAAAAAAATAATTGATTGATTCATCAGGCTGATTCAAAATTAAATAATCCGGATATTTTGACGCGGTTGGCAAATATAAATACAAATAAACAACAAAAAAAACCGCCCCCAAAACTACAAGTGTTATGATTTTCCAATTTCGCTTAAACATGCTAGAATTAGGTTGTACCTATATCTTTTTTGCAGTCGCGGCGACAGTCCGCAGCAAAAAAAATATAGGTACAACCAGAAATCTATGTTCAAGTATATCACCTTCTCCACCATTTTAATAGGCCTAATCTACGGAAATCTTGAGTCGTGGCACAAGCCGATTTTGGGCGTGGCTCTCACTGTTATTTACCTGCTCTACTATGGCAAACGGCTTGGTGTTTTGACACTCCCAAGTTTCAATCACTTTTGGCAAAAACTTTTCGGCCCCTTATTCCTCCTGGCCGGCTGGACAATCATTGGTTCTATAATTTATTATTTTTACTCCTTGCCCAATTGGATAATTATTTCTCTCGTCACCTCGATTCCAATGGGCATCATCCCCTATTGCCATTTGTTCAAGAAAAAAATTGACGAATGGGAAGGCGGGCATTTGGAAGCAGTGCCATTAATTGAACCAAACACCCGGCCGGCCAACCGTTGGGCATGGCTAGTATTGCTCGGCGACGCTTATCTTTTTTATTATCTTTTCACTCACGCAACAGTTGAGGCAACGCGCTCGCCTTGGCTTTTTGTCAATTTTCAATTTTTCCTAATTTTTTTCATTCTTACTTTTTTTCTGATAATTTTCATCCGCCGCACTGAAAGCACAGTCCTTTCTTTTTTCACGATTTTTGTTCATAGCTCGCTTATACTCTCTGTCGCGCTTATCATTTACAAACTCGGCTATGGCTTTGACCCGTTTGTTCATCGCGCAACTGAAAAATATATCAGCGACTTTGGCTCAATCACCCCAAAAACGCCATATTATCTTGGCCAATACGCGCTGGTGGTAGTCATTTCAAAAATCACCGCGCTTTCCATTGGCCTCGTGGATAAAATTCTTCTACCGCTTTTGGAAGCAGTGATTCTGCCTCCATTGGTTTTTTTAACACTGCGCCATGGATTTCAAATGGAAAGGCAATCAGCTCGGCTTGGCTCTTTACTTTTTTTCATAATCCCCTTTTCTTCTTTTATCGCCACAACACCAAATGATTTGGCAATTTTTTTCGCTATTGCGTTGGTATTTTTTGGCGCGCTACATTTAACATCCGAGCTCGTACCATGGAGCGTGCCTTTGATTTTAATTCTTACTATTCTGGCCATTCACCCGCTCATCGGCTTGCCGATGCTAGCTTTTTATTTATTGCTAATGTCTCTGACTAATTTCAAACTACTTGCCACATACAAAGAATTAAAATTCGGCCTACCTGCAATTATTTTTATTTTAGGCGCCTCACTTTTACCGGCTGTCTTTATTATTTTTCTAAAAGCTAATTTTCACTGGCCTAATTTAAAACAAATTTGGGTTATAATCTCTCCGCCGGCTCTGCCGCAACTGCGCCCAAAAGAGTCATTTTCCATTTGGTTCGCTCTGATTTATTATTATAATTATATTTTGCCGCTAGGCATTCTCGCGACGAGCGTGTTTGGCGGCTGGCTAATTTGGAAGAATAAAAAACAAACAACTGTTGTTTTATTCGCGCTGGCTTGGCTCGGACTCATGGGCAATATCATATTTTTAAAATTGATTACCTTGCCGAACATTATCAATTACGAACAAACGGATTATGCCAATCGTCTCACACATTTTTCATTTTATCTGATAATACCATTATTTCTATTCGGCCTGATTTATTTTATAAATTATCTTTTCAAAAAAATTCCGGCAATTTTTGTTTATGCCGGATTGGCCTTGCTCATCGCCATATCTTTTTATCTATCATACCCGCGCGTGGATAATTACGCGTTTAGCAAATCATTTAATGTTTCGCAAAATGATTTTGAAGCTGTGCGCCAAATTGATACCAAAGCCGCCGGAGCTGATTACATTGTTTTGAGCCACCAAATTTTTTCCGCCGCGGCTTTGCAAGAATATGGATTTAAAAAATATTACAAAACACCGGCCGAAGAAATCTTTTATTACGCCTTGCCTACAGGCGACATAATGTATGAATATTTTCAAAAAATGGTCTATGGCCGTGCCGACCGCGCCACCATGAACGCTGCCATGGACTTAGTCGGCGTCAAACAGGCCTTTTTGGTTTTGCATGACTATTGGAATTCTTTTGCCACTGCAGCGCCGCAAGCCAAGTCATCGGCTGATGAATGGTGGACAGTGGGTAATGGAAAAATTTTGATTTTTAAATATAAAAAATAAAAAAGCACAAATCAAAAATCCCCGAAAGGGGATTTTTGATTTACTCGCCTTTCAAACAACATTACTTAATTAATACAACGCGGTCTTAAAGGTAGCTGACTTTTTCACTAACTTCGGCAAACCGCGCCAATCTTCGGCTGAAATACTATCATGTATCGCCACTTTGCTACCCTTGGCATAAGCCAAGATTTCTTTCCCGTTATAGCCGCCGTAAATATAGGCATTGACCATTTTATTCCATTCAGTCTGACCAATCTTTTCCGTTTTCACGCCTTTAGCCTGCAATTCTTGCTGTAATTCAATTGAATATTCCCATTCAATGCTCAAATCCTTCAATCGTTCCTGGCCATAAATTCCAGCCACCTTGAAAGGAGCAGGATTATTCGGGTCATAACCATTGGCAATTTCAGTAAAATCGCTGTAGCCGTCTTTGTCAGAATCAAAAGCTACCGGGCTGGTTGACCAATTGAGCACTTCTTTGCCATCGCTCAATCCATCGGCATCAGTATCATACTGTGTTGGAAATGTTTTATAACGCACAACTTCTTCCCAATCGGTCAAACCGTCATTGTCAGTATCAGGATTAAAAGCATTGGTGCCATATTTATTTTCATCAGCATCGCTTAATCCATCAATATCTTGATCATTTGTCGCGGCATCAACATTAAAATCATAATAAAAAATATCATCCGAACCCAAACGATCATCAACCCAAGCAATTTTATTATTGGCCGGGCTGATTGTAATTTGCGACTTGATGGCTTTTCTCCAGCTCAAGGTACCGCGAGTATTAGCGCCAAATTGGAAAAAATCCAAATCAGTGCCGCCAACGCGGTCAACAAAATATACCACCAAATTATTCAAGAACACCGGATTGTAACTGTTGTAATCAGTTGGACTCACAGTGAATGATGTGCCAGTATTGAAATAATAAACTTTGACGGCTTTTTTTCCGTTTTCCATTTGCGACCAAACTAAAGTCAATTGTTGCATGGCAACATTGCTCAAAGCCGCGACTTTTTCTTTAATAACAGATTCGTATTTGGAATTCCATTGATAAACCGTAACATTGCCGACATCAGACGGCTGGCACAAAGTGGCGGCTGACGCATCCGAACAAACTAAAGGAAATTCGCTATAAGCAATGAGATTGCCGAAAATGGAAGGAACACCTTGATAATTTTCATCATTGGTAATGTTTGTCGGCTCCGGTTTGAAATCCTCCAAATTCAAAACAAACACATCAGTGGTATTTTGATTGCCGCTAACGCGAGCGGAATACACCACTAATTTTTCATACACATTAAAACCAAATACGCGATTGACCTCGGTGCGCCATTCTTTATAGGTTTCATGATTCAAATCATAAGAAGTAAACACCCAACCGCTTGGAGCGTGATCAACCCAATAAACATAATTCTGAAAAACCACCGGACCCAAAGTGTCAGAAGCCAAAGCAACTTTATTCAATTTCTTTTCCACTCGGGTTTGAAAGTTATAATTATAAAGATTATAAGCGCCTTCGCGATATTCAATCCAAGAGATAAAATTATCCCCCAAAGCCGGATGCGCCACTTTGGCGCTTTTGGTAAAGCGAATTTCATCAGCGGCAGAGGAAATATTGCCTAAAGATGGCCCATTTACCAATGGGGCGACAATTGAGATCAAAAGAAACACGCTAATCAAAATAGCGGCCTTTTTGAGCTTACTTAAAGTATGTTTTTGCATAAATTTGACTTAATTAAGCTTAAATTATTTAACTACTCATTATAGCACAGATTCAATAATTTGTCAAGATAGGCGTCTAAACCTCGGCCTTCAATTGATTTTAGAGCAGCCGGACGCATGGCCGTGATTTCGGCCTGATGTCGCGCGCACCAACTCATTTTGGCAATAAGAGCGGCCTCATTGCCGGCCTCAAAAGTCAAACCATTCTCGTTATTTTTGATAAGTTCGGCCACACCTTCAATGGACGAGGCCAAAACCGGCACGGCGAAAGAAAAACTTTCAAAAATCACCGTGGGGGAATTTTCATAACAAAGCGACGGCACAATGGCCATGTCGGTTTGACTAAAAATTCGCGGCAATTGCGCGCGATCCACTTTGCCGTGAAAAATTATTTGCGGGCAATCCTCGGCTAGACGCTTTGCCTCGGCCAATTTGGAACCGGCGCCGACGATATGAAATCGGCTGTCATCTTGAGCGGTAGCGAAGGATCTCTCTTTCTTAAAAGCTCTAATGAGAAACAACACTCCCTTGTGCTCCTCAATCTGCCCCAAATACAAAAAATTAAATTTCCCGCCGTCTTCACTCCTAACTCCTCCCGATACTTCGTGGCCGTGCTCCAACCGCGCGGTAACAGTCCCCTGCCCGATTACCGGATTCGGCACCACCACTTTGGTTGAACGCGAAAAAAATCCCCGACTCTCATAAAATCCCAATAAAAAATTAGACGGAGAAATCACCACCTCGGGCGAGCCGAATAAAACGCGGCAGATTTTTTCATACCATTTCCGCAAGAAAAAATTGTATGGCCATTGATTTTCCGCGCCTTTGATAATAATCCCCGACGGCTCCACCAATTGCACATCATGCAGAGTGTGCGCGTGGCGCAATCCCAAAGAACGAATGGCCAACGGTATCAAATATCCCAGCCCTTTCAAATTGTGCGTATGCACGACATCCGGTTTTTCTTTTTTTAAAATCCGCCGCACGCGCCAAAACGAATGAAAATTAAAAACATCAAGCAGGTGCCAAAAAAAACGCAGCCAGGCCGGATATTTAAAATCATGGCCATAAAAAAAAAGATTGAGCGGATAAAAACGATAAATTTTTGCGCCCATTTCTGTCATTGCGAGCGACCTGCCTGCCGCCTGCCTGCCAGTGGGCAGAGCAGCGCGGGAAGCGAAGCAATCCTGTTGACCGGATAAATTCTCCAGCGACGCAAACAACGGCCGCGCGGTTATCACCACCACCTCATGCCCTCGCGCCGCCAGCCCCTCCACCGTGTTTTTCACCACCTGCTCGGCCCCGCCGCGGGCGTAAGGCGGATATAAATTGGAAATCAGGCAAATTTTCATACTAACCAATAATACAAAAAAAACCGCTTAACTGTCCAGCGGACTATGAATATATTCCAAATTATTTTGCGCTACATGAGTATAAATTTGAGTGGTCTGCAATTTAGAATGGCCGAGCAATTCCTGAATATATCGTATATCAGTGCCTGCCTCTAGTAGATGGGTGGCAAAACTGTGCCGCATTGTGTGGGGTGAAACGGTTTTATTCACACCTGCTTTCTTGGCCGCTTGGGCTACTATTTTCTGTATAGTTGCCTCTGTTAGCCGGCCGCCGTCTCTGCTTGTAAAAAGAAAATCATCAGGAATTTTTACTTTGCATTGTCTCATTAAAATATCTTTCAAAGATTGCGGCAAAATGGTTAATCTATCTTTTTTGCCTTTTCCCTGATACACCAGCAACATCATCCTGTCCAAATCAATATCGCGCATTCTTATATGCGTCAATTCACTAACCCTGACGCCAGTGCCATAAAGCAAACTTATAATGCAATTATGTTTTGGATTGACTGTGACTTTTATCATCCGACCAACTTCTTCTTTTGATAAAACAATTGGTAAATGCTTTTCTTTTTTGGCGCGTGGAATGTTAAAGAAGAATCTGCGACATAAAATTTTTTCAAAATATAGTTGTAAAGCGCTATATGCGCAATTTAATGTTGATGCCGACATGCCTAAATTGACCAATCCTTCCAAATAATCGCGAACATCACGCCCATTGATTTCTCTGATTGGTTTGTTTGACTTTTTTAAACAGTCGCTGGTATAATATAGATAACTTTTAATAGTTTTTTGGCTAAAATTGCGCAATATCATTTCTTGGCGAAATTTTAGCATCGGATCCTGACTTGGAAAATGTGAATTTTCATTCATACCCCACTTATGGATTAAAGTTTATACAACAATTTTAGCAGTTTTTAGACAAAAAAACAATGAGTTGGTTTATCAGTAGTTTTGCAAAATCGCTTCGCTCTTTTGCAAAATGTGCCGGCTACGCCTCGTTTTGCTTGTCGCTTCGCGACTTCGCAAAACTCGGCTTATCCGAAATCCCTCCTCTCCAAATCCTGCGGATTTGTCAAGTCGGGACTGTCGGATAAGCCGGCACATTAGCTGAAATATTCCTTTTCTTTTCTGGGCTAACGCCCAATTGTTTTAAAAAAATTTCAAATTTCTTTTTCTTTAATTATAGAGGGGTATAAGGTGTTTTCTCCGCTCCGCTACGAAAACAATTTATTTATAACACTTCAATCAAATATCTATGATAACAGTAATTATACCAATTCTAAACGAAGAAAAAACGATTGTAAATGTCGTGCGTTCAATTGAAAAATTTAAAATGGTAAATGACATCATCATCGTTGACGACAAATCCCTTGATAGAAGTATTGAATTGGTTAAAGAGCTGAATGTCCGAATTATAACTAGCACAAAACTTGGCAAAGGTGCTTCCATGCGGGATGGATTATTGGTGGCTAAAAATGATATTATTATCTTCCTTGACGGCGATATTAAAAAGTACGCAAATGGTTTTATCAGTAAAATAGCCAAACCATTAATAAATGGAACTCATGATTTTGTTAAGACCAACTTTGACCGAGAAGCTGGCAGAGTCACTGAATTAGTGGCTAAACCTTTATTAAGTTTACTACTTCCCGAACTAGCTAAATATTCACAACCTTTAAGCGGAATAATTGCGGGTAGAAAAAAATACTTTGAACAGACAACTTTTGAGGATGACTATGGTGTTGACATTGGCATTTTAATAGATATGCACCAACTAGGTGTTAGGATGACTGAAGTTAAAATTGGAAAGATTGAACACAAAATGAAATTGTGGCAAGAACTTAGTAATATGTCAAAGGCTGTCTCCAAAGCAATACTAAAACGGGCCACTGGATTAGCCCTCAATCAACTTGAGACTATCAACATTATTCGTGACCAGATGGAATTTGCCATTAAAGAATCATTGTTAAATATGAAGAAGATGATAATTTTTGACATGGACAATACGATTTTACTTGGCAGATTTATTTATGATTTTGCCAATCTCCATGGTTTTGAAAAAGAACTAGAAAAAATTGTCTCCAAAAACGAAGACCCACTTATTAGGACTAAATTGATAGCTAAACTCATGCAGGGCAAAGATATTGGGCAAATAATTGAATTTGTAGACCAAATGCCAATAGTTGCCGATGCCATTGAAACAATAAACTCTCTGAAGAAGAGGGGCTACGTTGTGGGTATTATTAGCGACAGCTATGATGTGGTTGCCAACCATATCAAAAACAAAGTGGGAGCGGATTTTTCCCTAGCCAACGAATTGGAATTTTCCGAAAGTAGAGCGACTGGCGAAGTTAAGATACCGTCATTTTTTATTAAAAATGAAAACAGTAAATGTAAATGTACCTACTGCAAGAGTAATGCCTTGCTAACGGTTGCGGGAAAATACTCAATACCAATTTCCAATATTATTTCAGTTGGTGATGGCGAGGCCGACATTTGTATGTTAAAATTCTCAGGTTTAGGAATCGCCTTCTGTTCAGATAATATAACATTAAAAATGATCTCGCATGTTGAAATTAACGAGAAAAAATTTAAGGCAATTCTTAATATTACCTTTTAATATAAATGACATATGAATCAAAAATTTTTTCTAGCCATAACAAACATACTAACACTTTGTCTTATAATCGGTGCTGTTAGTGTGTTTCTTGTTAATGACGGTTACTGGATTGGTTTTGTCTTAATTTTATTAGGCATTCTCTGTTTACTCTCTCTTTTGCCATTTAAAATAAGCTTAAAATCCGTTCAGCCTGATATATTTTTTGGGGTTATTGATAATGGAATATTGGCAATAATGGCTATTTTTGGTGGTCATTTTGCTGGAGTGACAGGAGCTATTTTAGGTGGAGTTGTAGGCAACGCCATTACAGACGGTATTGCTGGAATATTTGAAGGATATTCTGCTGAAAAATTAAGATTACAATTGGTTTCAGAAGAAAGAACTATGCTCAAATCGGCTGTTGGAAAAATGGCTGGTTGTCTTTTTGGGGCTGGGGTTATTTTAGTTATTGCCAATCTCGTAAATTTTTAAAATACAGATTGGAGAAATTATAATAAGGAGTTTTGGATTTTGGGCATTCACCCCTAACCCCTCTGCCCAAAATCCAAAACGGAAAAA
>Ga0209211_10003748_pt1 | contig 24352 bp, 29 predicted proteins | sample RifGroA2_FD_183992 | JGI IMG/M metagenome (GOLD analysis project Ga0209211, IMG submission 183992) | Groundwater microbial communities from Rifle, Colorado, USA - Groundwater A2 (SPAdes) (version 2) | ecosystem: Environmental > Aquatic > Deep subsurface > Groundwater | place: Rifle, Colorado...
ACAAAAAGCAAAAAAGAAAAGATAATGATAATATCAATAGATGAAGAAAAAAACGCAATCGAAATATCTGAGAAATTAAGGGACATTGGAATAGATTGCCTGATTTCACTTGAAAAAGTATCAAAAGCAATGAATTGCGCGAATTCAAAGAAAGTAAAAAAAGTCATATTTGTTGGAAAAGATGAAGTTAAACAAAAAAAAGTTAAGGTTAGAGATATGGAAACAGGTAAAGAGCGATTAATAAGTATTGATAACCTGAAAGAAGTTGCCAAGTAGTACTTGCAACAAATCTGGTTCATCAGACATTTGATAACTATCTTGTTTTTGTTACATATGCGATTAAGAGAATCTACGAGGGCATAGCTTTCCAAAAATATGAAATATTTTGCGTATCCACGCAAGCGGGGTTCAAAAGTATTTTGGGAGTCTTAGGAGGTCAGCGAGAATTTTTTGAGGTTTGTAGTTTTAATAATTTTAACAAAGGGTCTCACCACTTAGAATTGCCATACCATTACAATAAGAATCCATAGCAAAATCTTCCAAACAACATATAGGTGAATGCTTATTAAAAAATTTATGCATTTTTATCCAAGCTTTATCAGGATTAGCAGGCTTGGGAACCAATGCTTCACAATCAATATAAAATAAATCATTGTTCTTGGTAAGAACATAATTTCTAGAGAAAATATCGTAAGCAACAAGATTGGCCAAATCAAATGACCTATGTAAAGCGATCATTTTCTCTCTTACGGCTCTATGAGGAAAGAAGTATTCATCTAAACATTGACCTTCTATAAATTCCTTTCTTAAAGCATAAAAACTATGGTAAGATTTAAAATTAGGGTAATTCACACGCTCCTGTTTTTCATATTCCATGTTCCATTCTTCAGTCATGCTATCAAGAATACAATTAACACCAAATACTTCGTGTTTAAATCTTGCCCACTTCCCCACATCTCTTAAATTCTCACGATTTAATTTTACAGGTACTACTTCATATGGTTCTGGAACATTTAATTTTAAGTTATGAGCCATCCTCATATTTTCAAATTCTTCTTCCGCTTTTTGTTTAGAGTTAATCAGAGAATTAAAAACTTTTAATGCGGAACCGTCGTCTAATCTAAAAGTTATTGAATGTAATCCTATTCCAATATATCTGCCGTTAATCATATTTTTAATGAGAAAAAATAGTTTATAAATGTTTGTTTTGTTACTATTTTAAAGAAGTAATTTTATTTTGAGCAAACGAAGTTTGCTAGGCTATCTGTCGCGTGAGCGACTTTGAGCCGACCTCTAACCTTTCTGAAAGAAAAATATCCACAATCGTTTCGAGCCCACCGAGTAATATGCCGCATTACATATTGTAACTTTGCTTTCATTCAAATGCTATATCTAAAAAGCAGCCCCACCTTATCCAACACCCCTAACCCAAGCACCAAAAAGTTCGTTTAATTATTAAGAAATCGTCGAAAATACAAAAATTTATATATTCTTTGATTCTTAAATAATTGAAAATGAAAAAAGCGGCAAAGAAAATTAAACCACAAAAAAGACCAAAAAAAGAAGAATTCCATAAAATTGCAATAAATGGATTTGGAAGAATAGGCAAAATGTTTTTTTTAGCAGCAATCGAAAAAAACGTGCCTTGGGAATTTGTCATTAACCATTCAGCAGATTTAGACTTCATTGTTTACACGTTAAAATATGATTCTGTTCATCCAACTCCAAATTTAGAAATCTCTCACGACAACAAACATCTAATATTCGGAAATAAAAAAATCAGGGTTTATAATGAATTAGATCCTGAAAAACTTCCCTGGAAATCTGAACATATTGATTTAGTTGTTGAATGTACTGGTATGTTCACTTCAAGACATGAAGCTGCAAAGCATATAAAGGCAGGTGCTGAAAAAGTGCTTATATCTGCCCCAGCAAAAGACCACGATATAACTCTAGTTCCAGGAGTGAACGATTCTCTCCTATCTCATAATCACAAAATAATCTCTGCAGGCAGCTGTACAACAAATTGCGTTGCTCCAATGATAAAAATATTGCACGATGCATACAAAGTAAGAACAGCATACTTCGTGACAACCCACGCATACACATCAACTCAACGATTGATAGACGGAGTTGACAGAAAAGACCTTCGCAGAGGGAGGGCAGCCGCTGCAGACATAGTTCCTTCAACATCAGGCGCATCAATTTCAGTAACTGAATCAATCCCTGAATTGAAAGGAAAGATTGATGGATATGCATTAAGAGTCCCTGTTATTGATGGTTCAATATCGAGTATCATCGCGCAAGTTGAATATCCCCCAGCAAATTCAAAAGATGTGAATCTCCTATTCAAGAAAAAATCCTTGGGAGATTATAAATCCATAGTTGAATACACTGACGACCCAATAGTCTCATCAGACATAATTCATAATCCCGCATCCTGCATTCTTGATTCGGGTATCACATCAGTAAGCAACAATTTAATAAGCCTTGCCGGATGGTATGATAATGAGTGGGGATATTCTAATAGACTCGTTGATGCAACAAAATTGATTTTGAATAAGAAATAAAAATAATTCTGATTAAAAATTAGAGATTCTTTAAGATTACCTAGCAGAACTGGAAATATTTACAATGGTTCCTTATTTTTAGCTCTAGCAAGTCTTTTGGAGAAAAAAAGACAGGGGAGCGTAGGATTTTATGGCTACGGGAGCGGTTGTAGTGGAAAGTTCTATTCAGGTAATGTGTTAGGAACTACTGAAATGCAGTTAGAAGATATGCTAAAAAAAAGAAGAAAAATTGGAGTGGAACAATATGATTCTATTACTTATTTTGGGTCAAAGTCTTCAATAACCTCTCCAAAAGGATTTATACTTAAAGAACTAACTACTGCCCCCATCTCAAACTCTTCTTTTTTAGAAACCTCAAAAATCTTTGATTTTTGACGGCATTCAAAAACTTCGTTTTTGATGAAAGAAGCAAAAAGCTTTTTCCGTCTCTCGCCCTACAAATAGGCAATCAGGACTCGGTCAAGTAGCAAATAAAAGCGTTACACCTAACTTACCACTTTAGTTTACTTATTATCATCCTTTTAATATGTAACATCTTCTATCTTGAACTTTATGCTTTATCTGATTTTGCTCGCAAAAACCATAATAGAGATTATATAAACACATCTTTTCTTGTTTCTGTATAAAAAGATGATACAACTACCAATAATAGGCGCGTTCCTTGAAGCAGCAGGAATGATTATTGAAAAAAAGATTTTGAAGAAGAAAAACCTTAATTATAAAAATTATACTGCCTATGGCTTCTTGGCAATTGTTATCTTAATGCTCCCTATCCTGCTTTTTGCATGGGGCTTGAAGCCTGAGGCTTTTGAAACTATAAACATCTTGCTAATGGCATTTGTTGTTATTGTTTCTGTTTTCGCCAATCTTCTTGTTTTTTATTCATTAAAAAGAGAAAATATTACTGAATTTGAACCAACTTGGCTTATGCAGCCCCTTTTTACTATTCTTCTTGCATCAATCTTTTATCTGAATGAGAGGAATTGGAGCTCTCTGATATTGGCATTAATAGCCAGCCTTTCCCTCATTCTTGCTCATGTGAAGAAACATCATCTTGTTCTTAATAAATATATAATTGCTGCTATTGCGGGAAGCTTCTTATTTGCAGTTGAATTAGTTGCATCAAAACCTATCTTGCCTTATTACAATCCATTTACTTTTTATTTTATTCGCTGCTTTTTTATTTTCATTATCTGCTTTGCATTATTTAGGCCAAGAATAAATAACATTGATAAGAAAACAAAATTGATGGTTGCAGCTGTTGCCTTATTATGGATATTTTATCGCACAATAATATATTATGGTTATGAGAATATAGGCATTGTTTATACAACAACTTTGTTCATTCTTTCGCCCGTGTTAATGGTAATAATGGCAATGCTCTTCTTAAAAGAAAAACCAACTCTAAGGCAGATAATATCTATGATAATTATTGTTGCCTGTGTTGTTGCTTCTGTTTTGTTGAGGAATTAATTCTGTGTCAAAAAGCAAGAGATTAATATTATAAAGTTAGCGAAGATAAATCTTGAATGCGCAAGAAAAAGCACCTTATAATCCTGTTATCTTATAGATATTGATAGAGCTAACAATCATTATTATTCTGGAAAACTAAATAAATACATCGGAAACAGATTAATTTATAATTCATATATTATTTTTAGAGCAATTATTTCAAGAGAGCATTGTACAATAAATAGAATTATGGTGTTTTATTAATGGGTTTTAGATAAATTTTATCATGCACCAACACCCCGTAGCCCTGCAAAATATTCAGTTTTATATTTTCCTATCATTTCTTTTAAATTTTCTAATGCACCAGATGCATTTCTTCTAAAATCTTCATGTAGAGTATCATATTTTCTTGTAGCTTTTCGTATAACATCGTCCTCTATTTTTGCTATTTCATCTTTAAATTCATGAACGCTCTCCCCAGCTCTATCTCTCAGTTTGTTTGCTCTTTCACAAAAGCGTTCGTAAAGATTAGTTATTTCCTTCTGATAATCCAAAACAGAAACTGCACTATCAGTCATTGTCCTAAAATGATAAAGCTTAACTGAACGCGATATAGCCTCTGGAAAATTTGAAGGATTTCTTAACAGTGTTCCAAATACATATTTAAAAAATTGAAAATCTGGCCTTACAATTGAATTTTCATAAACTATCTTTCCAAGTGCATAAAAACCATCAGAATTAGCTAATTTTTGTCTATGGCGCTTCCCTCTTGTTTGTTCAAGAGTCTCACATCTTTTGAAATACGCTTTTGGATTAAAAACCTTTTTTAAAAGATCCGCATATCCTTCAATTAAAAACTTCTCATCTAACTTAGGTGTAAAATTGAAACTGAAATCATGGGTGTTGCTTCCGCTTGGAGTTTCTGAACGCAAACGGCCCTCTCTTTTAAGGCGTTCATATAATCTAGTTCCTCTTACAGCGGTCAGCAATCCAATCATCGGAACTACAATTCCTGTCTTTTGCACAAAATTATATATGTTTTCAAAAACATCGGGTGTATCCTCATCGTTTCCAATAATAAATCCAGATGTAACTTCAAATCCTGCTCTTTGAATAACTTCTACTCTCTCTTCTAAACTCATACTGCCCAAGTTCTGTTTTTTATTCATCCCTTCTAATGCCTTAGTATTAGGAGATTCAATGCCCACAAAAACGCTGTCAAAACCAGCCCGATTCATCCCATATAAAATATCTTTATTTTCCAGCAAAGCTAAATCTAGACTCGCTTCAGTAAAAAAAAGGAAAGGGTACCCTCTTTTTTCCTGCCAATCAATAAGCACAGGCAGTAATTCTCTAACTTTTTTCTTGTTACCTGTAAAATTATCATCCACAAAAAAAACAGACCCCTCCCATCCCCTTTCATGAATAGCATTCAGTTCATCTATTATTTGCTCTGGAATTTTCGTTCTTGGTACTCTTCCATATAGTGTTGTTATATCACAAAATTCACAATCATATGGACACCCCCTCGAAAACTGGACAGGTAAAGAGGCATAATTTTTCAAGTCAAGCAAATCCCATCTCGGTATAGGTGTTGAAGTTAATAATGGTTTTCCGTTTTTAGAAACCGGCAAAGAAGGCTGACGTTTAAGACAACTCCCTTCATCATAGAAATGCCTTGCTTTGCCATTAAGTAAATCTTCTAAAAATGGCTTAAGAGTAATTTCTGCCTCTCCTGCAACAATATAATCTGCATCAACCTCATCGAAATAAGAAGTCGGATGTGGCCCGCCAGCAGCAACTTTTTTTCCTAATTTATGCGCCCTTTCAATAATTTTTGCAGTTGATTTCTTTTGCGCAACCATAGAAGAAACTAAAACAATGTCACTTCTTCTTATTTGCTCATCTGTTAGAAGTCCAACATTCATATCTACTAATTCAACTTCAAATTGCTCTCTAGGAAGCATTGCAGTCACAGTTGCAAGTCCTAATGATGGCATTGACGACTTCTTTCTTATAAACCGAAGAGCATCTTTAAAATCCCAATGATTGCGTTCATCAAATTCAGGATAAACGAATAAAGTTCTCATTAGTTAACTACTTCAGACTAATTTAAAAATATTTACATATTCACTAAAAGCTGTTTTGTCCCATAATAAGTTTCTCTCAACAAATAAGATAAGGTCTGCTGATAATTTTCATAAAAGTTTTAATTTCATCAGTGATAAAATTTAATACTCGAGGTGTTAATAATGGCTTTTTACTTCATGAAGATAAGTAAATATCATATTCAATAGTATTAAAAATACTTGATATTTAGTAGTTTTGTAGGGCTCATAGTTCAGTGGATAGAACGGCAGGCTTCGGACCTGTAAACCGGGGTTCAATTCCTCGTGGGCCTATCTATTTTGAAACCTTGTCTAATCTAAAACATAAATTCGCATTGTTTAAATAATCTAAATTGCCTATGAAATTATATAGAAATCATGACATGGCTAGATTCGTTAAAAAAAATTTTTAAAGAAGAAGAAAAAATAATTAAAGATAAAAAACTAGACATAGTCCCTTTTGAACAAATCTATTCCATAGTCGATGAAAAGATTAAAGAACACTCTAAAAAAAACGAACAATTGAAAGAAGAGATTATTGGCAGAATCACTCAGTTTGAGACAGAAATTATCTCATCTATTGCAGTTCTGGAAAGTATAGACATATCTGATAAAAAAGAACATGAAAAGATTAAATTAATTGTGGCAGAAAACCTCTCTCTTTATGTCACGCAATTAAAAAGACTTGCTTATAACTTGAAGAATATTCACGATTTAGACGCCAAACCCTGCATGGACAAATTATTTCATATATGGAATGGATTTAACAAAGATTCTCACACACCTTTTGAAAAAGCAACCATATTGATAGGAAAAGAATTGGAAACAGCAAAATTAATACTAAAAAGTTTTATAAAGAGCATAAGTGACCTCGCAGCTAACAATAAACAATTTTTTGAAGAGATAGAAATAACTGCAAGATTAAATTCTATGCTGCAAGAAACTAAAAAGAATAATTCTTTTGAACACGAGATAGACTTGAATATTGAATCTCTAAAACAATACTTAGAAAAAATAAAAATTGAAGATGGAACAATAAGGAAAAAAATATTTGATATTATGGAATCTCAGAAATACAAAGAAGATACAGAAAAAAAAGATAGCCGCAAGAACAAGATGGATGAATTGGAAAATGAGATTCAATCTATGAAGCAAAAAATAAATTTAAAATTATTGGCAAAACATTTTCATCATGATGAAAGAAAAAGCCAGATAATTAAAGATTACTCCAACAATTTTAAATTGGCCCTTGAAGATGATTCTAACTTGGAATTAATGGAATTCATAAAAAGTGCTCATGGGACTGAATTTGAAACATTAAAAGAGCTAAAATTAAAAATTTCTGAGTTTAGCAAGCCATTTGTCACAGAAACAGATAAAGAAATAACAAACCTGGAAAACAATATAAAAAGATTAGAACTCCGCGCAGCAAAAACAAATTCGGACATAGAAGATAATGAGAAAAAGAAAAACAAGTTGGATATTAAAAAGAAGAGTATTATTCTTGAATCAAAAAATCTTGCTATGTCATTGTTTCCAAATCTAGAAATCAAGTAAAAATCATCATTCACAAAGCATTTAAACCTGTTTTTTCATACCATCGTTAAGATGGAAAATAAAAATGTTGGATGGTTAATCATAGGTCTGTCAATAGTTATAATCGCGATTATCTTTATCTTCAATTCTGCCCTTAAAGATATTGTTAAATCAAGCTGCGGATTAGAGCATTCTCTGACTTGTCCAATGAATCAAACAATAGAACAGCAGACATATCTTGCTTTGGCTATCGTCAGCATCCTAATGATAATTGGTCTTGTTTTAATATTTTCCAAGCAAAGCGAAAAAATAATAATTAGAAAAGTGAAAGAAAAAACAGAAAAAAAAGAATATGATTTATCAAATCTAAACAAAGAAGAAAAAGCAGTCTTTAATATAGTTAAGGAAAATAAAGCCATTTTTCAAGCAGAGTTAATTGAAAAATCTGCTCTGGGAAAAGCGAAGATATCTCGAATTCTTGATCGCCTTGAAGGCCAAGGTTTTGTAGAAAGAAAACGCAGAGGAATGAATAATATCGTGGTGTTGAAGGAAGATTAACTGCTTTGATAAACCTCATTATCCAATACATTGATAATCTATATGCGTATAGAATGTCTATTTAGTTTGCATTTATACCTTCATCCCATGTCAAGAAATTCAGAATTAATTTCCTAAAAGATATCATTTTAATACTGAGAGAATTATTTTTTCGTAAACTCCCTACTTTAGTTCATGAGAAAGAAAAAATAATTCTCGAGGTGTTCAAGAACCACACTTGTAGACACACTACACAATTTAGTGTATGGTTCTTGACAAATAATAATTGGATTTATATTCTCCTTTCAAAAACATGCTCTGCTAAGTCCAAAGAATTTTTTCTAGAAATATATCCCCTTATTCCGGATTATAAATTGCCTGTGGTGTTTTTTCTGCATATGCTGTTGGATGCATTAAACTATTTAATGGAAGAGAACCCTCCGAACAAGAAGCATACGAATGCATCATGGCTTCTAGACGTTCTAAGTCTTCTTCTCGTTCGCTTGTTGTCCTATACAAGTCTTCTCTTTGCACCGTTCTTGGATTTTCTGGCATTTTTACCTCCTTATCGCTTTTTCTACCGCAAAGATTCCAGAATAAAATTTTAACTAGGGCTTAGAACAAATTTAATGCATTAAAAAGATAAAAATGTCCTTAGACCCTCAAAATTTATTGAGAAATCTTAAAGACAATAGAGTATGAACTTACTACATTTTTAACTACAGCAATCTTCTGCAAAGAAGCATTATTAATATTAAGTTTATACATCATATAATCTCGCTTTTGAAGTTTATATATCTTTCCCCGTAGTAAATTTTCCTGCCAAAAAGGCAACAGAACTTATGTCAGCCCATTCAAACCAATTTGTTCTTTAAAGCTTTTCCAGAATAAGAGATATTTTCTATCAATTAAGTGTTTTCAAGCCAACTCCGCCATCAATTGTTAAAATCTCACCGCAAACCGCATCATTTTTTATGATAAATAATACACCATCGGCAATTTCTTCAGGTAAGATAAATCTGTTAATGAGCTGAGTTGAAGCAATCTCTTTTTCTTCTTCTTTTGTTAAATTACCCCACATAGGAGTTATTGTTTTTCCTGGTGCTATAGCATTAACAAGTATTTTTGGAGCTAATTCTTTAGCCAAATTCAAGGTATAACTATCAAAAGCAGCTTTTAAAGAAGAATATGCAGCAACATCTGACCTTCCGTGACCTAATCTTCCGTGAATTGAAGAGATATTTATAATCTTTCCAGTTTTCATAATATCTAGAGCATATTTTATGACTCTTACATGCCCAAGAAAGTTATTTTTCCATATATTCTCAAATGCATCTAGATTAGTGAAACTATCTGATTCATCATAAATTCCAGCATTATTTATTAGCACATCTACATTTGCATACTCTTTTGTTATTTTCTTAAACATCTCTTTAACTTCAGATTCATTTGTAATATCTGCTTTGATTACAATATTCTTCTTAGAATATTTATTGCATTCTTCCAGAACTTGTTTGGCCATATCCTCGTTAGCCTTATAATTAATTATAACATTTGCCCCTTGTTTTGCTAAAGCAACCGCTGTAGCCTTTCCTATTCCAGAAGACGCACCAGTTATTATTATATTTTTATTTTTTATATCCATAAATATAAAAAAAGCCATAAGTTTATAAAACTATTGATAAAAGAAAAGAATCAATCATCCTCCACAACCGCATCCTCCTCCATTAGAGCCACAAGTTGCTCCTGCTGTTGAAGCTTTTTCAACATAATTTGCTTTTGTTCCATCACCTTGCAATACTGTAAATGTTCCCCGATACATATTCATTGAGCACATAATATTAAACGTCCCTGCTTTATTTGGTGTGAATTCAATAATTTTGTTATTTTCATTTAAATTCTCCTTTACATTAAACGCGGGAATCACAACATTTTTTGCACATCCAGGGATTTTATTTATATCAGATTCGATTCTGACTGGAATTCCAACTTTAAACGAATTAGGCTCAATAACATACTGCCCATCAATTACTTCCATTTTTGCTAATTGTACATTTCCGGCAATTTTGTTCGAATTATCATTTATACTGGTTATGCTATTTCCAGTTGCTTCAACACTATCAAAATTCTTAAATAACATTACAATCACAATCAGCAAAATTATCAAAAATCCTGCCTTATACAATGTTCCATAGCTTATTCTTAAATTGTTATTTTCTTCTTGCATTGAAAAAACAATTAAAGCGCCTATATAACTGCTTTTGTGAAACTAGTTTCACACAATAATTTAAATATCCAATAAGTTGTCTATGTTAATCAATATGTCATTCAAAGAATTTACAAAGGAATTAAATGGAAATCGAGTAGAAGGCGAGCTGATAAAAACTATTTTTTATTCGCTTCTAACTTCAGTCATATTTTTAATTGCCGTTTATTATTTGAAACTTCGCAGCATAGAAAATGTTGTTCCCAAATATGGCTTTTTTATTTTCCTTTCTGCTTTAAGTTATGCAATAATAGTGCCATCCATAAGGCAAGTTAGAGCATACAAAGAATTTAATTGCATGTCTGGAATGATGATTGGGATGACTCTTGGCATGCTTTCTGGATTTTTGCCAGGGTTTTACATCGGTGCAACAAATGGAATGTTTGTGGGCGCCGTTTTTGGAATGGCTGTAGGCATAATCATAGGTGTTTGGAATGGTAAATGTTGCGGGATAATGGGCGCAATGGAAGGATTGATGGCGGGCTTTATGGGGGGCATAATGGGTGCAATGACTTCGGTTATGCTTCTTAATGATAATTTAAAAGCAGCTTCAATAATTGTCCTAGCAGTCTGCGCAATAATAATCTTTGGATTAAACTACATGATATACAAAGAAACAAAAGAAACTCCCCGCCAATTGAAAGAAGACAATTTTTTCACAATTGCATTAACGCTTGTGCTAACAGCAACAACAGCCTGGCTGATGATATTCGGACCAAGAAGTTTCCTCTTTTATTAATGATTTAAGTTTCATAACATATTTAAAATAAGAAATAAACAATAAAGCATGAAAAACACAACAATTTTGATAAGTATAGTATTAATAATTGCAGTAATTGGATCATTTCTTTATATTAACTCTGGTTACGCTTCATCTAACGGAAATGCTGCAGAAAATGTCAATACAGAAACAACTGAAACACAAAAAATAACTCTTAGTTACAAAAATGGAAATTATTACCCAAATACAATAACTGCCAAAGCAAATGAACCCGTTGAAATAACCCTTGATTCAAGTGTAAAAGGATGTTACCGCTCATTCACAATTTCAGCATTGAATGTTAGAAAATATCTTGCAACACCTAGCGATAGTGTAACATTCACTCCAGCTCAAAAAGGTACTTATCGCTTTGCCTGCTCAATGGGAATGGGAACAGGAACATTAATCGTTGAATAAATAACACAAACACTATCCTTTTAAACATGCCAGTTGAAGTCCTCGTTGAAGAAAAAGTTCTGTTAACCGAAGCAAAAGGAGAAAAAAATCTAATCCAAGAAATGAAACTAAGATAACTACGGGTTTGCATCAAGAATCAAAAATAGCCCTTTACGAAGCACATTATAATCAACATCCAAAAGCCGTTGTTTTTGTTTATCCATCTAAGTGCGGATTAGACTCTAATAGAATACCTGTTCTTTTTCCGGAATATACAAGTATTGATGGCCCATTAATTGATAAAGAATTCAAGGATTTATCTGCCGAAGAAGTTTCACGATTGTTTTTTGAAAGAGTTCGACCATTAATGTCTAATTTTGATTTTACATATATAGCTGATAGATTACAAGTAAAAGCCCATTTATTTGATCCTAGAGCAGCAAAATTCATTAAAAGAGAGATTTCAGACCTTTGATATAAAATCTCTTTGCTAACTTAACACAATTCGCAAGATTATTTGTATGCGTGTCAAGAACTCCGGAATAAATTCCGGAGCATGTTCGGAGTCGTCAGGAACTTTGTTCCTGAGCGCACTCAGGAATTCCTTAAAAGAATTCCTGATGTCTTGAACACCTCGAAAAATCACAAAACCCTTCGGGTTTTTAACCTCGGCTTGAAAGCCGAGGTTTGTTCGCGGTTTTGTGAGAACAGAGAAAAATCGAGAACACGGAACTCCAGTTTGAAAACTGGAGATTTTTCTCTGTATTAAATTTGCTTCATCAAAAACGAAGTTTTTGAATGCCTCGAGAACTATAAGTTCTCTCAGTCTCACGAACTAAAGTAGGGAGTTTACGCAAATTTAATTTTCTCAGTATTAATCTTTAGTTTAGTGGGCGACCATCCTACTACCAATATCATAATCTTCCTCCGACAAATCAGCTGCTTTTCCAGGTGCAAGATCAAGGACAGCTTGAATCATCTCATTTAACATAAATCTGTTTTGTTGGAATCCTTCTCCCCTCATTGCTTGGGCTGATTTAGTAAAAAAGCGGTGCCTGCCCATGAAGAAAAATGTATCATCAAGCCACTTCAATCCTTCTTTAACACCCCACTCAACTCTAAGAGATTCATTCTTCTTTAGAAAATCTCCTCTTCCCAAATGATCAAGGTCAGAGTCTTTTGCAATTTGCTCGAGTAGACTCTTAGGTTGAACTCCGACTTTTGTTGCATATATTATTTTTGATATTTGATCAACTTCCTCAGGATGATAGCCTAAAGAAGGCAATACTTCTCTCACTTTTTCTATTGTTCTTTCTTCATTGTCTTTAGCATAAGGAACACAAATTAAATCATGGGCAGTCATTGCACTGATTCCTAAAAATATCTCTCTCTGTGATAAACCTTCCCTTTCTCCATAAAAAGCATAAGCTCTAGCAGCATCTTTTGCGTGAATATAATTATGATACGGCCTCTGAACCATATTTTTTCTCACATACTCTTGCAATTTTACCAACTTCTCAGCGTTTTTCTCAAGAACGCTTTCTGGTGCCATTGTGTATCTCATTTTCTTTTCCTCCACAATAATTATAATGAAATGATATATAAGAAATGTTTTACTTGTTTTTTATGATAAAACGCAATATTTATAAACTTATTAAGGTTAATAAGTATAATATGGATGTTTTATCCCAATTAGTCTTAGAAGCAAAAAAAACAGATATTAACAAGCTAGACCTCAGGGATAAAAAGATATTATTTACGCTTAGCCAGAATGTTAGAACTCCTTTAACAAAAATAGCTAAATTCTCTGCTCTTTCTCGCGATTCTGTAAAATATAGATTAAATAAATATGAAAAACAAGGAATACTAAAAAGATCAAGAACTTTAGTAAATGTTTCAAAGTTAGGCTATGATTCATATCATATATTTTTTAGATTGAATAATCCTTCAAAAGAATCTAAAAAAGAGATGATAAAAAAGATCAGCGAAATGCCTTTTGTAAGATCTATCTTAAAATTCTTTGGTAGTTTTGATCTTGAAATAGCAGTTATTGCAAAAAGTTTGTATGAATTCGATTCGCATCTAGGTGAGATAATAAATGTTACCAAGAATTCTATTCAAGATTATGAGATAATAATAATAACTGAGAATTATCGTTCATCTGCTTTTCCAAATAATTTCCTAGAAGGCATAAGAAAAGATATAAAGAGCTATAAATCTGAAAGGCCTAAAAAAGATGAATATAAGCCAGATAATAAGGATTTTGAGATAATAAAAGTTATAAGAGATGATGCACAGATGCCATTGATAAGTATTGCATCAAAAGTTAAAATATCTCCCGACGCAGTCAGCTATAGATTAAAGAAATTACAAGAAAATATCATCATTGCTTTTGTTCCAGTCATAAATTTTCAGGCAATTGGATACAATATTCATGCATTATTATTAAACATTAATGGTCTAGACAAAGAAAAAGAAAAAAAGCTTTCTGAATTCTTCAGATATGATAAAAATGTTCTTTGGGCTGTAAAAACAGTTGGTAGATATAATGTTTTAGCATACCTCTGTTCAAAAAATGAGATAGAATTACAACAAAGCATAGGCAAATTAAGAAGCCTCTTCCCAGAACAGATAAACAGATATGAATCTTTGCTTGCATTAGAGCAGTACAAATATACATATGTCCCAGATTGCATATTTGAGAAATAAAGCTTTATAACATCTATTATTATTAAATAATTAAGGGCTCATAGTATAGTGGTAGTACACACCGTTCGCGTCGGTGGGACTCGGGTTCGATTCCCGATGGGTCCATTAGAACATTTTGTCTATTTTAAGCATCATTCCGAATTTGACTTATCCTCTCTTAAATCAGACATTTTTTCAACCTCTTCATCATTAAGATTGCGAAGATTGAGAAAATGATTGCCCGCAGTCATTAAGTCAGAAATATTACTCATTTCAGGATTTCTAGGAGTGTGATATGAAACAATTATTACTTTTTTCCCCATCTTTCTAATAAGCCTTATTGCTTCAATTAAATCTGTATCTCCACTTAAAACAATAGCAAGGTCATAATGATTTGTATGGGCTAAATTTATTAAATCTGTTGCAATTAAAACATCTACTCCTTTTTGGTAAACTTCACCATCCTTCTGTTTCAGAGGAAGGGATTTTATCTCTATAATCTTATCTTTCTTAATTTCTTCAAATAATTTTCTTTGACCTTCGAAGTTTCTTTCTTGTTTCAAAATATATGAAAAATATGCTTTTCTCTTTTCTTCTAATTCCTTTTTTATATCTTCTATGTGATGATTAACTTTTATTCTTAATTCATAGCTTAACTTTTGTTGGGAGACAAAATCAAGAAGCCATTTTTCTTTCTCTATTAATCTGTTTATTTCCCCAATCTTTTTATGGCAGCTCCATTTAAGATGTTCTATTAATTTTGAATTATATCTGCCAGTATAAAAAAATGCTTTATCAAGAAGTAGTTTCTCTTTTTTTAATTTGTCAAGGAAATTAATTTTTCTTATTAGAAAAGGAATATATTTATTATAATCCCAGAATTTTTTGTTTGTTTTGCCATAACGAGAATTAAGAATGTCTAGAGAACCATTAAAATTCTGAACATCGTTAAAAATAATTACTTTCATGGAATATAAGGAGGGGAAAATGCTTCCGAAGAAGACACTAACCCCTGTTATTGTATTAACAATCTGTATATTTTTATCTATTTAAGCCTTATGGAAATGAGTTTTTTATTCAAGTTACAGCCAACAGTTATTAAGCTTTATCGACGTATAATCTTTTATAAAACTCACACATCAGACCTTTTTCAAGCTACAATCTCTTGTTCTGAACCTTTAACCAGATTCCAATCTAATTTGATTAGTTGTTTTACAGCAGGGTTGTTTGTATTAAGCTTGAATAAGTCTGATTTCCCCACCCTTCTTGTTTTAATCACTATTCTATTGTCAACCAATTTGTCCCAGAAAGTCTGCAAAGTGGAATACCCTACACCTGAATTTTTGGCTATTTCAGTCAGAGGATAATCAAAAGCCTGAAAGGTTATAAGAAAATCTAAGACTTTCATTATAGGATTATTTCCAAACACTTCAACAAAGACGCTTTCGTTTTCCATAAACTGTTTAAACCTCTCGCATTTATAAATGTTCCTATCAATGTTTTTATATTATGAACATAGAAACATTTAAATATTATCTTACTTTAGAAGAATAATGTGGTTTGAAAATGAGGACAAGATAAAGGCAACTATTCTTTATCATTTAAGAAGAAAAAGAATTATCGGAGCAAAACACACCCATTACGATACTTTAAAGATGGGATTTCCTGCTCACTTAGGAAAAGATATCAAAAAGATAGCGAATCAACTGATTAAAGAAGGACTTATCATAACCAAACCGACAAGTTATGGTTTGCAGGTTTCATTAAACAAAGATCGAGTAGTTGAAATTGAAGATTTTATTAAAAAAGTATTAGGATTTAATTTCTGATCGCATCCACATCAACAATTGCAAGGAATAACGCCAGCAGAGATGGCTAGCATAAACTTAAACCCTGGAAGGGACAAACTGTTAAAAACTAATTAGAAAAATGGGGAAATCAATGCATCATTCGCTAAGATGACAGTATTCAACGCTACAAAGATTTATTTATCCAAATGAGGCATAAGTATACACAATACTTCTTGTGCAACATCATCTATAGAAAAAAGACTATTCTTTTTAACAAGAGAACCCCTTTTAGCAATTTCTCTTACTCGTCTGTAAGTTTCATCTATTTTAAAATCTACTATATCAACATTATAACCCTCTGCTCTGAGATACGGCTCCAATCCACGAACGCTCGTAGATGTTTCCCATGCAAAGGAACTTTGTCTGTTCAAATAAGCCCCTGCCTGATGTATTTTTATCAAACAAACATCTGTTTTTTGGTTTTCGTCACAAATATCATCCATGCATGTCAATGCATGCATTATATCTCGACAAAGTATATAAATTACCGATGCTAAATTAAATCACAAACAAAAACAATTAAAAACATTCCCCACAAGATGCCAAGACGACGATACGGACAATGAGTCCATCCTACCATTTTGGTATATTTAGGGGAATTTTGTCAAACGTTTATGGTGTAACGCACTAAATAATCACTAGGTATTATACTAAACTAACACTGCCTTTTTTGTTTTTCACAACGTACTTGTAGTGAAAATTAAGATAAATATTTAAAAAGGCAGAAAGTCAACAAATTATATGAGAGTAATAGGCGACCTTTTGCTTGAACATGCATATTTGTTAGATGTTACAAGAGTTTTTGTTCCTGGTGCAATTGATGGCGAAACATTGGTTGGAAGACAATACAATAAAGATACTGGGGAAGATATGGGCTATCGTGGTTTAAGTATCGCGCGTGCTATTGAAGATAAGACAATGTTATTTCCAGATTGCATGAATAAGGATTATAGAATACCTAAAAACTCTGCTCTTGATGCCGTCATGAGAACAGTAAAAGTACCAAAGCGTTAAATCTTTTTAGACTAAATAACCATCTTTATTAACTAGGTTTTTTAGAAAACCCTCCCGTTTTTTATTTTCATTACAAACCAACCCATATAAATTAATGCATGCAATACATCTGGAAATACAATCTTACTGTTCATTCTTATGATAAATCTCTAGTAAATACAGAATGTCTTTTTCTTTATTGTAGCTATAGGATAATCTAAATGGTGGAAGATAAACTTCTCTTGTGTCTTTCCTATCAAGTCTCATAGGTTTTCCAACCTCTGGATCATTTATAATTTTAATGATGAGTTTTTGAACCCTTTCAATCAAACTTCCATCCAATTTCTTAACCTGCTGAATGAATCTTTGGGCTCTTATTACCTCTTTAACCATGTTTATGTTTTACCAGCTTTTCATTTCTTTAAGAAAATCATTAACGCTCATCTTTACGCCCTTTCCTTCTTCTATCTCTTTCCAGGCTTTTTCAGTTCTTTTGGCAAATTCAATATCTTCAGCAAGCTGTTTATCCATTGAACTAGCAGGTTTTAGAATTATCTGATCATTATTTTTGAGAACAATTAAAGTATCTCCTTCTTTGATGTGCTTTCTAAAATTAGAAGGTATTACTACTTGTCCTTTTGAACTCATCCTAGTTATTTCCATTTCTACCATGGTAAGAAATGTCTTACATTGTATATAAACCTTTTGGTTTTACTCGTAATTGACTCTCCAATCGCTTCTACTTCCAAGTTTAGGCTAAAGTATAAAAAACTTTATCGACGTATATTCTTGTACAGAAGTTGTATATAAAGATATTTAGGACTGTCTACATATTATTATATGTCTACAATTATGTCTACAAGTTAACTATTTCAACTCTTTTTTAGTCGCTTTATACTCTTTTATTAAAAACTCGATAGTCGGTTTGATATCTTTATTTTTCTCATATTCTTGCAAAGTATGATAATAATCTAATCTATGCTTTAACTCAATATTTACTGGAGGAAGACCATTTTTTGTCAAGATATTATTAAGTAACAATCTTCCAACCCTTCCATTCCCATCCCTAAAAGGATGAATATTTTCAAACTGATTGTGAACAACGGCTGCCAAAATCAATGCAGGATATTTTGATTTGCTACTTTCATACCATCTTATTAACTCATTTAAAAGAGAAACAACTCGTGATTGTGGTGCCCCTTCATGAACTATTCCGTTTCTTCCCATAACAACAACTTCTTCTCCAGGTTTTCTAAATTCACCAGCAAACCCTTTTGAGTTTTTAAAAACAATTTTATGCAGTTCTTTTATAAGACTCAAAGACAAATGATCTTTTGTTTGTCTTATAAATTTGATAGCGTTATTTACCCCATATGTCTCTGCAACATCTTCTTTTGTTTTCTCTTTTGGCCAGATATCTCTATCCAGAATCTCCTTCACTTCCTTGCTATTTAGTTCGGAACCTTCTATAGCATTGGTATTATACGTAAATAATCTTGAAAATGTCTCCCAATCCTGCTCTGAGAGATGAATTACTCTTAAATTAGCTTCTTTTTCAAGTCTTTCTACAAATTCTATCTCATCTTTTGTTAATTCCGCTTGAATTGGATCTCTTATTACTTTATATTTTTCAATTTCCTCAACAATTAGTTTCTCAATTTTTATTCTTCTTTCTTCTAAAACATCTTTTGTCAAATCAATCCCAATTAATTTTCTAATCTTATTTATTTTATCTCCTTCTCTGAAAGAATGAGCAAGGTAATATTTTGTTTTTCCCTTAAAGTTTCTCTTTTCAATATACATGTAATTATAATGGCGTCTACATATTTAAATGTTTCTACAAAGTTGTCTACATTGTGCTTATTTGGCTGCATAAATCGCATCTACCGAGCAGTTGCAGCCAACATTTATTAAACTTTATCGACGTATAGTCTTGTATAAAAGTTGTATACTAAATGCAACCTAATCAAGACAAAGTGTCTTGATTTCGATGAGTCCATTCTCCAAACAGTATTTTTTATTTTACAGCTTTACCAATTATTCCTCTTACTCTCTTTTTCTCAGGTCTTTTGAAATTCTTTCCAAATCCTGATGATGAAAATCTCCTTTTCATGTTATTTAATGGATTGTAAACCATGCTTTAATTTCTCGAAGGTCCATTATTTTATCTGAATAGCTCGAATCATATTCTTTTCTTTCTCTTGTCTCTTCTTTTGGCTGTTTTTTTACTTTTATTTGTTTGTTTTCCATGTGTTATCGAAGTAACTCAAGCATACATACCTTCGGTAGTTGACATCCAGACAAATTTAAATAATTCATTCTTCAATTCTTGCCAAATGGGCAAATTTAGAACCTTTAAAATCATATTTTGTAAATTGATCTCTAAGATTTTCTGGACGAGTAAGCATTTCAAGAGTGCCGTCAGTACGCCACATTACTTCCCCGCATCTTGGAAATCCATTATAACCCGAACCCATCATGTGACCGTGAGCTCCAGCTCCGCATAATGCAAGGATATCTCCCTCTTCTACTCTAGGTAGCAAGCGATTTTTTGCCCAATGATCTGAATTTTCACATTTAGGACCAGCAACATTGTAAACTTCAGCATTTCCGCTTTTTCCAAGAACAACCAAATGCTGATAACATCCATAGGCTTCAACCCGTGCAAAATCATTGCCACTAGCATCAGTTCTGATATACATTCCTCCAGGTTTTTGTTCAATATGCAATGCTTCCATAAGCAAAACTCCGCTCTCTGCAGTCAACCATCTGCCATTTTCCATTCTTAATTTAAGTTCAGCATTTCTTCCAGTAACTATTTTTTCTTCGTATATTCTTTTTATTCCCCATGCAACTTCTTTTTCATCAACATTTATATGTTCTGGTTTATATGCATGCCCAAGTCCTCCTCCAAAATTAACTCCATGAAGCGGAATATCTACTGCTCTAGACCACTCATCAGCAAGAACCAATAAATTACCTGCTGCTTCTATCAAGTTTTCTTCTCTTAATTCATTTGATACAATCATTTGATGGAATCCGACTTCTGAAACTCCTCCTTCTTTTAATTTTTCTAAAGCAGAAAGCATATGCTCATGCATAATCCCACATTTTTGTTTTCCAGGTTCACCAATAATTTTATTTCCTCCAGTCATGCGATTTCCAGGATTATATCTTAAATAAACAATCGGTGGAAGAGCTCCTACTTCTTTTCTAAAAAAATCAATATGAGTTGGATCATCAAAATTAATAGTTGCATTCATATCTCTTGCTTGTCTATAAAGTTTCGCAGGTGTTGCATTTGAAGTAAGTATCACTCTATCTCCAGTAATGCCCATTGCTTTAGCCATGTGCAATTCCTTAGCTGAGGCACAATCAACGCCCATGCCCTCTTCACAGGCAATTTGTATAATTGGGATACAATCTGTTGCTTTTGCTGCAATATGATTCATAAATCCTCCAGGAACCCAAGAAAAAGCAACTTTCAGTCTAGTTATTTTATCTCTAATTGTTGCCTCATCATAAACAATCACAGGAGTTCCAAATCTTTTAGCAGTCTCAAACAAAACATCATCACTAAAAGGATGCATTCTGATTGAATCTCTTCTATAAACATCTGATCTTACTGCTCCTCCTAATTCAACTATTTTGGCAAGACCATCTATATTCGGATGCATTCCAGGATTAGCTCTGGCTTCTTCCTGATAATCCTCGCCAAACACAGAAAGCCCCCTTCTGGCTTCATCAGGTGAAATATATCCATCGGGGTTTGTTATGTCAGCATAAATCTGCAGAGAACTTCTTTTGCCATAAGCATTTGGTATTTCAACTCCAACTTCAGAAACTACAACTTTATCTAGGGCATCTGGATTAATCCTAAGCGCTCTTACTCTTTCAGCGAATCCTTTTTTGTCTTCCATTTTATTAACTAAAAACCAAGTTTAATTTGCTAAGTCTATCATCTAATTTTCTAAATATTTTGTCATCAGATGCTGGCTCGCCTTCTAATATACCTTGCGCTTCTCCTGCATCAAAAGTTGCGGAAAATCTTATATACGCTCCAGCATCGTCCCACGGCACTGTAGAAATTCCTTGCTGTGTTAATATGTATTGAGATGCTTCTTCAGCATTTGCAAACTTTTTCCCGTTAGTTGTTCCAGTTGGGGCTCTTGCATATAGGAAGAAAGTTCCATCAGGCATTTTAGCATTAAATCCATGATTATTTAAAACTTCAACCAACGTACTCAGTCTTCTTTCATATTTACTTCTTATTCTATCTGTAAATTTAGGATGTTCCAAAGCAACTATTCCTGCTCTTTGAATAAATAGCGATTGTCCGGAATCTGAATTATCTTTAACATTTCCATAAGCGGCAATTATTCCGGGATTTGAGGCAACAAACGCTAGTCTGTAGCTTATCATATTAAATGCTTTTGACATAGAATAAACACCAATACCACAATCAAGTCCGCCATTTGCTTGTAATATACTTGTTGGCTTATTACCTTTGAAATTTAAACCAGTATAAGCAGCATCATGAACAACCATAAATCCCATTTTATTTGCAATATCTGCCAATTTCTGCCAGAATTCGAGATTAGCATCAGCCCCAGTAGGATTATTAGGATAATTAACACAACACATCTTAACCTTGCCATTTTCGTTACATTCAATCTCTCCAACTCTCTCTTCTAAAGTACTTAAATCAGGCAAGAATTTATTTGATTCTGTTAAAGGAAGATTTACAACTTTACCTCCAAGATATTTTGCATGAGTTCCTAGAACAGGATAACCTGGAACAGTCATTAATGTAATATCTCCTGGATTGATAAGTACTGAAGGCAAAAGACTCAATATTCCTTTTGAGCCAATTCCATGCATTACGTACTTTGCAGCATCGTCGTCTTCTGGAAATTGTGTGCCAAGAATACAATTTAAATATTTGGCTGCTGCTCGCTGAAATTCCAAAATGCCATTATCAGCATAACCTCTATTTCTTAAATCACCTAGCCCTACAGCAAGAGCATCTCTAACTTCGCGGGGGGCCAAACCATCGTGTTCTCCAACACCGAGATTTATAACTTCAATCGCGGGATTAGCCTGTTCAAAAGCTCTTCTAGCTCTTTTTATCTTTTCAAATTTATAGATTCTAGTATCTGTACCAAAACTCTTTCCACCAATTCTCTGAGCATACATCCTTTGATAGTCCATCTTAATTACATATTCCCCTAACACAAACACTATTTAATTCTTGCGTCAATAATTTTGTTACGCTCTAAGATAACAAATTTCGTCTAGAGAAATTAAGAATTTGACTACGGATATGAAGTGAAAATTTATCGGCTAAATTTAAAAACACATTAATTCTGTTCATTATATGGATGTAAAAGATAATAAAAGAAAAATAGTAATGGTTAATGGCTTACCTGGAAAAATGGCAACTGAAGTGGCAAAAAGGATTGTTGCCTCAGAAGATTTTTATTTATGGCATTATGCTCTCACGGGTCCGGAAACGAAGGAAGATAAAGTTGCTATCGATAAAGAAAGAATATCATTATACAGACCAGACCAAAGAGTTTTTTTTAAAGTGGATTCTTATTTTCCAGAAGAGGGATTAGTTGTTGATTTCAGTCTTCCTTCTGCTGTAAATTATAATGCAGATTATTATTGTTCTCATAGAATGAATTTTGTCATGGGTACAACTGGCGGAGATAGGATTGCTTTAGAAGCAAGAGTAAGAGATTCTGATATTGTTGCGGTTGTTGCTCCGAATATGGCTAAACAAATTGTTGCTTTGCAGGCAATGTTTGCTTATGCTGCAAATACTTTTCCTGGAGCTTTTGAAGGATATACATTAGAAGTTGAAGAAAGTCATCAGGCAGGCAAAAAGGATACAAGTGGAACAGCTAAGGCTATGGTTGCTTATTTTAATACATTGGGAGTTCCTTTTGCAGTAGAGGATATAAGAAGGTTTAGAGACCCAGTTGTTCAAGAACACCTAATGGGAGTTCCAAAAGAACATCTTGGAGGAACATTAGATGCCTTAAAATTTCTTCAAAGGAAAGTTGAAGCTGGAGAAAAAGGAAAGGTCTATTCTATGATAGATGTTTTGAGAGGGGAATAAATGAATGGGCCCGGAGGGATTTGAACCCCCGACCTACTGGTCACTCTCTTGATGGTTAAGAGCTTCGACCTTTTTAGACAGTCGCTCCACCAAGCTGAGCTACGAGCCCATATCTTCGTGAATTGTAAATTTGATTTAAAAGGGTATTGATTTATAAGTAAATTTTAAATATACCCTCTATTTTACTTATTCTATGAATTTTGGAAAAGTAGAACTGGTTAGTATAAAATTAACAAAATATGACAGGATGACTGACTACTTTGAGTATGAACTCAATTGCAATGTTGGAGAAACTCCTAAGGTATTCTCAAGGAAAGGATCTGTAAAAAGAATGGATGTGGCTGTTGCTGATATCCTAAATGAATTGAAGAATATGAATAAGCAGAAAGTTGAAGTCTGGGATAATTCTACCTTAGACACATTCTCCAGGGTTGACATAGAAGATGAGGAAAATGTGGAAAAAAAACTTGTATATTTCTTTAGAAGAATAAATGATAAGATTTCTGAATTTAAACATAATAAAAGTGCTGCAGGATATCTTGATAGGTATAACAGCATTGCTGGATTTTCTATGAAGCTTTAAGAAAAAGAAAATAAAAAGAAAGAAGACTTAACGTCTCCTTTTTGTGGTTTTCTTTGCAGAAGATTTTTTCTTCTTTTTTCCACCGCGTGCCATTTTAGCTGAACACACGTTACCTTTACCATCCACTGCACCGGTTTAAACATAGTTGTTAAAAACCTATAGTATAGATAGCCAGGTTTTCTTTCTACTGCATTTTTTACTAATATTTGTCCCATTTCTTTTCACCCCCTTTTTAAGGCTTTACCGACGAGACATAGTGTTTACAAGTATTTAAATATATTGTAAATGGAGGAGTATAATCTTTTCCTCCTCGCGGGATTTGGTTTTTGAAATTGTTTAGATAGGTTTAAAAATTTATTTTATATTGCTTTATAAGGGATAAAAATGTATACAGCTTCAGATAGTGAATTAGTGGCAAGGGTTGCCAATATGGATTTTCTTTATGAATTAGAGAAAGTAGTTGAAGTGCTAAGGGGAACAGAGTCAGCT
>Ga0209211_10003749_pt1 | contig 24336 bp, 22 predicted proteins | sample RifGroA2_FD_183992 | JGI IMG/M metagenome (GOLD analysis project Ga0209211, IMG submission 183992) | Groundwater microbial communities from Rifle, Colorado, USA - Groundwater A2 (SPAdes) (version 2) | ecosystem: Environmental > Aquatic > Deep subsurface > Groundwater | place: Rifle, Colorado...
GACGCGTCGGCCAGCCAGTCGGCCAGCTCGCGGGCGTTGATTTCGCGGATCATCAGAAGCTGAAGCGCGACGGTTCGATCGCGTCCAGCTGCTGCAGGCGCGCGATGTTGGTATCGAAGCTGACGCTTTCCTGATACGCGGTTTCGGACACGCGGGTGATGATCTTGGCGACCATTACCGGCGCGTCGCCGACGATCACCGCCATGCGGCCGCCGACGGCCAGCTGCGCCTTCAGCGCTTCCGGCACCACCGGTACCGAACCACCGACGCAGATCACGTCGAACGGCGCCTGTGCCGCCAGACCGTCAATGCCGTTGCCCTGGCTCAGCGTCACGTTCTTGATGCCGGCGGTCTTGAGGTTGGCCGCGGCGTGCTGCAGCTGCTGCGCGTCGATGTCGACGCTGTACACGTGCTGGCCGACGGCGGCCAACAGCGCGGTCAGGTAGCCGCTGCCGGTGCCGATTTCCAGCACCTTGTCGCTGGCTTTCACCTGCAGGTCCTGCACCAGACGGGCTTCGACCTTCGGCTCCAGCATGGTGCTGCCGTTGTCCAGCGGCAGCTGGGTGTCGACAAAGGCCAGCGCACGCTTGTCGGTACCGACAAAATCTTCGCGTTTCACGTGGAACAGCAGATCGAGAATGGAGGTGTCGAGCACGTCCCACGGACGGATCTGTTGCTCAACCATATTGAAGCGGGCTTGTTCGAAATTCATCGGAAACTCCGGCTTGGATTCTAGACAATATCAAGGACGACTCTGAAAAACAGGCTGCTTCAACCCGCATTTCACAACCGCCCGAGCAATTCGTAACTTGCGATTATCCCACATTTACCTTACCTTCACAGCATCGCTAGGGGTCCTGCTCCTGTTGTGTACCATTCGCACCAAAACGCGCATGGCATAAACAGGGCGGGTGAGAGTTACCCTTAGAACCTGACCCGGATAATACCGGCGTAGGGAAGCGTAATCTGCCAGACACCGCCCGCCGCGCTGCGTTCCCGCCCGGCTTGCGGCCAACCTTGCAGCCGGACACCCGGGCCGCTCCTTGCGCCGTTTCATCGCCTTGGAGAACCTGCCCGATGAACGCGCCTGCCACACCCGATAGCCACAAGCCCAACCAACAGATGGTGGTCGATGCCGCCGCCATCGCGCCGCTGCCCAATTCGCGCAAGATTTATGTCGAGGGCAGCCGCCCCGACCTCCGCGTGCCAATGCGCGAGATCAGCCAGGCCGACACCCCGACCCAGTTCGGCGGCGAGCGCAACCCGCCGATCTACGTCTACGACTGCAGCGGCCCGTACACCGACCCCGCCGCCAGCATCAACATCCAGAACGGCCTAGCCCCGCTGCGCGCGGCGTGGATCGCCGAACGCGACGACACCGAGCTGCTCGCCGGCCTGTCCAGCGACTACGGCCGCCAGCGCGAAGCCGACCCGAAACTGGCCGACCTGCGCTTCAACCTACAGCGCAAACCGCGCCGCGCCAAGCCTGGCCGCAACGTCAGCCAGATGCACTACGCACGCCAGGGCATCATCACCCCGGAGATGGAATACGTCGCCATCCGCGAAAACCTCAACCGCCAGGCCTATGTCGAGAGCCTGAAAACGGCCGGTGGCAAGAACGACCGCCTGCTGGAGCTGATGACGCGGCAGCACCCCGGCCACAGCTTCGGCGCCAACCTGCCGGAGACCATCACCCCGGAATTCGTGCGCCAGGAAATCGCCGCCGGTCGCGCCATCATCCCCAACAACATCAACCACCCGGAATCCGAGCCGATGATCATCGGCCGCAACTTCCTGGTGAAGATCAACGGCAACATCGGCAACAGCGCGGTAACGTCGTCGATCAGTGAAGAAGTGGACAAGATGACCTGGGGCATCCGCTGGGGCGCCGACACCATCATGGACCTGTCCACCGGCAAGAACATCCACGAAACCCGCGAGTGGATCCTGCGCAATTCGCCGGTCCCGATCGGCACGGTGCCCATCTACCAGGCACTGGAAAAGGTCAACGGCAAGGCCGAAGACCTGACCTGGGAAATCTTCAAGGACACCCTGATCGAGCAGGCGGAGCAGGGCGTCGACTACTTCACCATCCACGCCGGCGTGCGCCTGCAGTACGTGCCGCTGACCGCCGGCCGCATGACCGGCATCGTGTCGCGCGGCGGCTCGATCATGGCCAAGTGGTGTCTGGCGCATCATCAGGAAAACTTCCTGTACACCCACTTCGAAGACATCTGCGACATCATGAAGGCCTACGACGTGGCCTTCTCGCTGGGCGACGGCCTGCGCCCGGGCAGCGCCTGGGACGCCAACGACGCGGCGCAGCTGGGGGAACTGAAGACGCTGGGCGAACTGACCCAGATCGCGTGGCAGCACGACGTGCAGGTAATGATCGAAGGCCCCGGCCACGTGCCGATGCAGCTGATCAAGGAGAACATGGACAAGGAGCTGGAGTGGTGCCACGAAGCACCGTTCTACACCCTGGGGCCGCTGACCACCGACATCGCACCGGGCTACGACCACATCACCAGCGCGATTGGTGCGGCGCAGATCGGCTGGTACGGCACCGCCATGCTGTGCTACGTGACGCAGAAGGAGCACCTGGGCCTGCCGAACAAGAATGATGTGAAGGAAGGCATCATCACCTACAAGCTGGCCGCCCACGCCGCCGACCTGGCCAAGGGCCATCCGGGCGCGCAGATCCGCGACAACGCGCTGTCCAAGGCGCGCTTCGAGTTCCGCTGGGAAGACCAGTTCAACCTCGGCCTTGACCCGGACAAGGCTCGCGAATTCCACGACGAGACGCTGCCGAAAGACAGCGCCAAGGTGGCACACTTCTGCTCCATGTGCGGCCCGCACTTCTGTTCGATGAAGATCACGCAAGATGTGCGCGAATTCGCCGCCAAACAGGGCATCAGCGAACAGGACGCGCTGCAGAAGGGTATGGAAGTGAAGTCGATCGAGTTCGTGAAGGGCGGCGGCAAGCTGTACGACAAGGTGTAAGACGTTATTGCTTCACGTGAAACAAAAGGTTGGCCGCATTACTGCGGCCAACCTTTTTCTGAACTAGAGGTGATCTTCACCTTTACGCAACGATTCACTGACATTGCGAACCTCTTCCAGTTGAACGTTCGCATGCTGATACGTATCAAGCATCAGCTGATACTTTGAATCGATTGCTTCAGCCAGTTCATTAGTTTTTACAGCCAGTTCATCTATTTTTTGTACTTTTTCATCAAGTGCTTCGAATTTCTCATTGAGAAGAGACTTAGCCTCCCGAATCAATTCAATCGTCTCTGATAGCTCATTTTTGGCTTCACGGGACAATTTTCTTATTTCCACAACTTGCTTTTCAACGTCAGCTTTATAGTTTTTGGCAACTAACCAAGGGGCGATGACCCCGAATAGTGCAATGACTCCCGTTAGCACCCCAAGAAAGCCCAGCCAAAAATCTACTGACTTGCGGCCAACCTCCAGCGCGTCCTTGGCTACCTCGAGAGCCTGTTTTTCACCTTGAATGCTTTTCAACGCGCTGGCAGCGGCGGCACTGGCCATGACTGGCGTGGCAGCATACACCTGGCTGGCAACCAGCTGTTGCAGGGCGGTTTGCTGCTCCGGCGTAAACGGGGAACCGGCCGGCACATCGGCATGCGCAAGGTTGGCCGCAACGAGGGCGGTGGCGAGCAGGGAGAGAAGCAGGGCAGGGCGCAGTGGCAGCATGGATGAATTCCGGCGGACGATGCCTGATTCTATCAGCATCATTCGCCGGCAATACGCAGGCCGAGCCGGGAAGCAGTTTCACGTGGAACGGCTTCAAGCCTGCAGCGTCTTGCGGCCAAGCTTGGCGCCAGACAGCAAAACGGCAGCCGTCAGTGGCTGCCGTTGTTGATGGCGATGGCGCAGAATCAGGCTTTGCGCCGGTAGCTGACGCCAGGGAACACGCGGATGATGTCGCCGCCGCTCAGCGCCTGGCTGTCGGCTTCCAGCAGCTGCCAGTAGTGATCGCCGTCGAACAGGTCGCGATAAACCGGGATGCCGTCCTGGTAGAACATCAGGTGGTGGCCGATGAAATCGTCGAGCGGGCGCGGCGAGCTGTCGTCCTGCATCACGAACATCACCGCGGTGCTGGGGGAGAGCTCGCGGATCTGCTCGCGGTCGGCCTGCCACAGCCCGACAAAGATCAGTAGCACGGAAAACATCAGTAGTGTCCAGGCGGTGGCCAGCGTGGACAGCACCGCCAGGATCGTCGCCCCGGTGAAGTAGAACCGACTGTCAAACATGATGCCCCCCCCTGTGCTGTCACACAGTCATCCGGCAGCGGCGCAACAGGCGCCGAGATTTCATCATAGGTGAGGCTGGCGCGCTTTTCCGCAGCAAATCGGCGGCGCCTTTTATGTCAAAGAAATGAAAATTGGCCGCAGTGTCGCCATTGCCTGATCATGGACAAGGTTGCGCCCGGGCGGCATCCTTATCATCGCGCAGCCGAGGTCGCGCGCCCGCCGGCACCACTATTGCTGCGCCGGCGCGCCGCTGGCGGGTGACTCATGCCACGATCAAGCGCAAAGTCATGACAAAACCGTGCCGGACACCACGGCTGCAACACTTTGCTATCAAATACCCGCGTCTTGGCAGGGACAATCCTTTAACAGCTTATGATTAGCCGTTAAACTAGCCGTTAATCATGCAGAATAAAATGTTACCCCGCGCGGATCAGGTTTCATTACCCGCACACGATCGGCACGGCCTCTCTACAAAATGAAGAAACGCACATGAACAGACATTTTGCTACTTCCGTCCTTCTGACCAGCATGCTGCTGGCTGCGCCCGCGATGGCAGGTCTGAAAGAAGGCCGTCTTGCCTATGGCAAAGGGGATTTTGCCACCGCCTTGCAAGAGCTGACCCCGGTCGGCGAGCAGGGCAATCCGCGCGTTCAGCTGCTGCTGGGCGAGATGTACCGCAAGGGTCAGGGCGTGGTGCCGGATCTGGCTGAAGCCGCCCGCTGGTACGACAAGGCCGCGGCGCAGGGGAATGTCGACGCCCAGTACAAGCTGGGTGGTCTGTATGAAAACGGCCTCGGCGTGCGCCAGGACTACGCCACCGCCGTCAGCTGGTACCAGAAGGCCGCGGCACAGGGCAGCACCGCCGCACAGACCAGCCTCGGCCTGATGTACCAGTACGGCCGCGGCGTGCCGCAGGATCTGGCGCAGGCATCCAGCCTGTTCCAGCAGGCGGCGCGGCAGGGCAACGCGCTGGCGCGGACCCAGCTGGCACAGATCTCGCAGAATGGCGTCGGCGTGACGCAAAACAGCAATCAGGCGGCGGTGCTGTACCGCCGCGCCGCCGAGCAGGGCAGCGCCGAGGCACAGTACCACTACGCCAACCTGCTGCTCGCCGGCAAGGGCGTGCCGCGCAACCTGATCGACGCCGCGCAGTGGCAGCACAAGGCCGCGCAGCAGGGCTACGCCCCGGCGCAGCACGCACTTGGCCTGATGTACCAGAACGGCCAGGGCATGCCGCAGGATCTGGCGGCCGCCGCAATCTGGTTCGGCCGTGCCGCCGAGCAGGGCATCGCCGATGCCCAGTACGCACTGGCGGTGCTGCACCAGAACGGTCGCGGCACGCCGCGCAACCTGGCGCTGGCGGCCAACTGGTATCGCAAGGCCGCCGAGCAGGGCCACACCAACGCGCAGACGGCACTGGCCAGCCTGTACCAGAGCGGTCGCGGTGTACCGAAAGACCCGGCGCAGGCGCTGCAGTGGTACCAGAAGGGTGCCGAGCTGCAAGCCGCCAGCTGGTATCGCAAAGCCGCCGAGCAGGGCGATGCCGAGGCGCAGTACGGCCTGGGCGAGCTGTACGAGAAGGGCAACGGCGTGAACCCGGATCTGGCGGAAGCCGCCAGCTGGTACCAGAAAGCCGCGGCCCAGGATCACCTGCAGGCACAGAACGCGCTCGGCCAGCTGTATGAGCAGGGTGTGGAAGTCACGCAGAGCCTCAGCGACGCCACCCAGTGGTATCAGAAGGCCGCCGAGCAGGGCGACATGAACGCGCAGGCCAACCTCGGCCAGCTGTACGCACAGGGCAAGGGCGTGCCGCAGGACGCCAGCCAGGCCGCGCTGTGGTTGCGCAAGGCAGCCGAGCAAGGCCATGCCGGCGCCCAGGCCAGCCTCGGCAACCTGTTCCGTCAGGGCCAGGGCGTGGAGCAGGACTATTTCGACGCCGCGCAGTGGTACACCAAGGCCGCCAAGCAGGGCAACGCCGAGGCGCAATTCCAGCTCGGCAGCCTGTACGAAAACGGCCAGGGCGTGTCGCGCGACCTGAAACTGGCACTGAGCTGGTATCGCAAGGCCGCCGCCAAGTACCAGGTCGACGCGCTGAACAGCCTCGGCCATGCCTACACCGCCTACAGTTACCAGGGCATCCCGCACAACGAGGTGCTGGCCTACGCGCTGCACAACCTGGCACGGGCGCAGGGCAATGTCCAGGCCGCCAGCAAGCTGAACCAGCTGCAGCACGAGATGAAGCCGGAGCAGATCGCCAGCGCGCAGGAGCTGTCGCGGCGCATGAACGTCGCCGGCCGCCTGTTGCCGGAACTGGATCGCCAGCTGAAGAGCAGTACCCGCCGCAAGGCCGCCAGCAAGACCTTCTACGCCAAGAAATCGTTGAAGCGCAAACGCTGAACCGCGCGCCGACAGCACAACGCCACGACCCCGGTCGTGGCGTTTTTCATTGCGGCCAACCTTGCGCCGGCGCCGCTTACTGCCGCTGCAGGTTGCCGATGAAGGTGCGCACCTCGGCCGGCGGCTGCAACGGCGTGCCCTCGCTGGCGTAGACCTTGAGCAGGCCGTTCTCGATCAGACCCGCCTCCAGCTTGCGCTGCGACACGTCGATCAGCAGGTAGGCGGCACCATCCTGCGCCGCATGGCGCTTGTTGCCGGTGACGAACAGCAGCCGGTCCTGCTGCAACGGCCCCTGGGTATCCATGAACAACTTGAACTTGGCCAGGTCCTTGCCCAGCAAGGCCTTCAGCGGTGCCGCCAGTGGCGGCTTGTCGAACAGGCCGCTGTCGCGCGGATACTGGCCGACCTGCTTTTCCAGCACCGTCCAGTCGCCCTTGCCCTGCCACGCGCTGACCACCTCGCGCACCACGCCGGCCTGCTGTTTCAGTTCCTCCACCTGCTGCTGCACCTTGGGCTGCAGCTCTCCGGCCAGCGTACCGGCCTTGTCCAGCGCGGCCGCAGCCTGCTGCTTGATCTCGGCCAGCGGTGCACTGGCCTGCTGCAGTTGGCTACCGGCCACGCCGATGGCGGCGGACGCGTCTTGTTGCAGCTTGCCGACCTGTTCGTCACTACAGGCCAGCAACAAGGGCAGGCCGAGCGCGGCCAACAGCAGGGGACGCCACATGATGTTCTCCAGCGGGTAAATAAGGAGTTGGAAAGCGCGCCGCGGCGGCGAGTTCCCGCTGCCGGCGGCCAAGGTTGGCCGCAGCCATGAAAAAGGCGACCGCAGTTGCCCGCGACCGCCCGCTGCCGATACCGGCCGCCTTAGCGTACGTCGACCACGATGTCCTTGCTGAACACCTTCTCGCAGTACTTGCACTTCATCTTGGTGTCGTGCTCGGTGACGCGCACGCTGAAGTGGCTCTGCACCGGCTCCACGTGCGACACGCAGTTGGAGTTGGGGCAGGCAAAAATGCCTTCCACCGTGTCCGGGATCGCCAGCTTCTGCTTGCGTACCACGGCAAAATCCTCGATCACGCTGACGGTGCCGCGCGGCGCGAACAGCGCCAGCTCGTTGGCCTGTTCCTCGCTCAGCACCACGTTCTCGATCTTGATCAGGTCCTTGCTGCCCATGTGGCCGCTGGGCAGGTTGAGGCCGACGGTAACGCGCTCGCGGTATTCCGCCAGCTGGAACAGGCGCAGGATGCGCAGGCCCTGACCGGCCGGAATGTGGTCGATCACGGTGCCGGATTTCAGCGCCTCGACATTGCGGGCATACACTTTTTCAGTCATGGTTTTTCCTTTCACACCGTTTCGTTGAGCACCAGCGACAGCAGCGCCTGGCGGGCGTAGACACCGTTCTTCGCCTGCTCGAAGTAGTAGGCGTGCGGCGTGGCGTCGACGTCGGTGGTGATCTCGTCCACCCGTGGCAGTGGGTGCAGGATCTTCATGTTCGGGCGGGCGCTGCGCAGCATGTCGGCGCGCAGCACGAACTGGCCCTGGATCTTCTTGTACTCGGCCTCGTCAAAGCGCTCGCGCTGCACGCGGGTCATGTACAGGATGTCGATGTGCGGGATCACTTCCTCGATGGTGGCGGCGATGCTGTAGCTGATGCCACGCTCGTCCAGCTCCTCGCACAGGTAGTCCGGCATCGCCAGCGCCTCGGGGCCGACGAAGTAGAACTTGGCGCCGAACAGCGACAGCGCCTGCGCCAGCGAGTGCACGGTGCGGCCGTATTTCAGGTCGCCGACAAAGGCCACCGTCAGGTTGTCGAGGCGGCCCTGGGTTTCCTGCAGCGTGAACAGATCGAGCAGGGTCTGCGACGGGTGCTGGTTGGCACCGTCGCCGCCGTTGATGATCGGCACACTGGAAAACTCGCTGGCCACGCGCGCGGCGCCTTCCTTCGGATGGCGCATAATGATGGCGTCGGTGTAGGAGCTGATGATGCGCACGGTGTCGGCCAGCGTTTCGCCCTTCTTCGCCGAGGTGTTGGCACCGTCGGCAAAGCCGATCACGTTGCCGCCCAGGCGCTGCACCGCGGTCTCGAACGACAGCCGCGTACGGGTCGACGGCTCGAAGAAGCAGGTCGCCAGCAGGCGGTCCTTGAGCAGGTCACCACGCGGCGCGGCCTTCAGTTGTGCCGCCGTCTGCACGACCAGTTCCAGTTCCTCGCGCGTGAAATCCGGTATCGAAATGATGTGCTTGCGATAAAGCGGGTTGGGCATGGCGGTCACCTTTGGCAATAACAGAATCAATGGCTGAAAAAAAAGCCCCTGATGCCGGATCAGGAGCTTCTTTATATATCAATGCAGCGGCCCGGCGTCGTGTCGACCCCGTACCGGCAACGCCTGGCGACGCGCAGACAGCGCGGCGGGGCAAGGAAGCGGGTAGGGTAAGGGCGACATGGCGGGTCTCGCAAAGCAAACCGGCGGATTATACGAAAATCACCGCGCGCTGTCAGGCCAAAACCGCCAATAAAAAAGCGCCGCCCGTGACGGGCGGCGCTGGCTGCGGCTAGCCGGCGACTCAGAGTCGGAAATTGCCGACCAGCGCTTCCAGGCTGGCGGACTGCTCGCGCAGCTGCTCCACCGCGGCGCGTACCTCGCGCGCCACTTCGCTATTGGACTGCGCCATGGTGCTGATGCGCTCCACGTTCTGCGCGATTTCCGAGGTCGCGTTCGACTGTTCCCGCGTTGACGACGCGATATCGCCGATGTTACCTACCAGATCGACACTTTTCTCGTAGACGCCCTTCATCGCCACGTTGGCCTCCTCGGCGATGCCGACACTGACCGACACCAGCTCGGTGCTGCGTTTCACCTCGTCCACCGCGTCGTTGGTCTCGCTGCTGATGGCGTTGACGATGCGGCTGATCTGCACCGTGGCCTCGGCGGTGCGACCGGCGAGGTTGCGCACCTCGTCCGCCACCACCGCAAAGCCGCGCCCCTGCTCGCCAGCGCGCGCCGCCTCGATGGCGGCATTCAATGCCAGCAGATTGGTCTGGTCGGCAATGTCCTTGATCACGCCGACAATGGTGCTGACTTCCGCCGAACGTGCCCCCAGCGCGCCCATGCGCCCGGCCAGCGCCTGCATATTGCTGGTCATGCGCTGGATCTCGCCGGTGACCTTGTCCACCGTCGCCACGCTGTGCTCGGTCAGCACACCGGTTTCGCGCGCCATGCCCTCAGCCAGCATCGCGGTATCGGCGATGTGGTGCACGCTGACGGTGACCTGCTCCACGCCGGCAGCAGTGGCGCTGGCGGCGTCCGACTGCTGCGCCGACGACTGCTCCACCTGTACCGCGGAGTCGGCCAGCTGGCCGGCGGAACGGCTCACCGCCAGGCTCTGCTCGCGCACCTCGATGAACATCTCGCGCAGGCTCTCGATGAAGCGGTTGAAGGCGGCCGCGGTGCGGCCGATTTCGTCACGGTTGCTGACGGTGAGGCGCAGCGTCAGGTCGCCCTTGCCGCTGGCGAACTGCTCCATGGTTTCCGCCAGCGTGTTCAGCGGCCGCGTCAGGGTGCGGATCAGCAGCGTCAGCACCAGGATGATCAGCGCCAGCGCGATGACGCCGACCACGATGGCGGTATTGCGCTGGCTGTTGGCGGTCGCGGTAATCGCCGCGGTCGGCACGCTGACGCCGGCGGACCAGAACTGGCCGCTGTCCGCCACCTTGATCGGGTAGAAGAAGTGGGTAAAGCCGCCGTCTTCGTAGACGAAGCGCTCACCCTTCTTGATCTTGTCGAGGTTGGCCGCCAGCGGATCGCCACTGGCCACCGCCTTGCCGACCAGTTCCGCCTGCGGGTTGACCACGAACAGGCCGCCCTCGGACACCATGCGCACATAGCCGGTGTCATAGAGGCGGATGGCGCCGAACTGCTTTTGCAGGTCGTCCAGCGCCAGATCGACGGCGGATACCCCCAGCAGCTTGCCGGACGCGTCCTTCATCACCACCGCCAGCGAGCTTTCCAGCACCTGCTTGCCCTGCACCTCGTAGAAGAACGGCTCGGTGATGGTGTCGCGGCCGCGCGATTTCGGCACGAAGTAGAAATCGCCCCAGCCCGATTTTTCATAGTCCGGCGCGTACTCGGTGAGCCTGTCCTGCCACTCCGGGAATTTCGCCACCCGGTCGCTCGACATCATCACGTCCAGCGCCGCCTTGCCGTCGCCACCGCGCGTCAGGTACGGCGTGTAGCGCCCGCTCGGGTCGTGCTTCGGCCAGTCGCGGCGGAATTCGTCGTCGCGGCCATCCAGTGCGTTCGGCTCCCAGATCATCCACGCGCCGATGATGCCCGGCGCGTTGTCCAGCGAGCTGAGCAGGATGTTGTCGACCACCTTGCGCTCCACCGCCTGCGCGCGCTGCAGCCCCTGCACGCTGGCGGCCATGCTGCGCGGAATGGCAAAGCCATTGGCCAACTTGGCCTCGACACTGTCCGCCACGCGGCCGGCCTGCTCCGAGGCCAGCTGGTTACCCTGCTCGACCGCGGCGTCATAACTTTGCTTGGCGATGATGGCGATCATCACCGCAAAACCAACCGCCACCGCCACCGCGGCAACGCCGATGATGCGGTTGCCCAGATGCCCCCAACGTGTACTCTGCGTCATGCCTTGCACTCCTGTAGCTCGCGAAATCCGGTTTTTTGTTCTAAGTATTTATACCTAGAATATCCGCTTGCATGAAAATTGACTATCACCAAATTGAATAATGAAAAAGCACTGATAACTGTTATGAATTGGCAAAACTATTATCGATCACTATTTATTTGAATAAAATAATGATAACCAGTATCAATACAAATAAAACCCTGTTTGCATCGCCGATTGGCGCGATAATCGTCGGATAAGGTTTCTGGCACAAACTGTCGTGGTACACCACACCACTGCCGCAGCGCTGCCACCAGCAGCCTGACCGCTGTTTTTACACCGTTTTTTGCCAGACCAGACTCCAAGAAAACAACGCCATGATCAAAAATATCGATATTGCCGACATCAAGATCGGCATGTATGTGCATGACCTGAACTGCGACTGGACCTCTCATCCGTTTTTCCGTAAGCGCTTCCTGATCAAGAACGATGCCGAAATCGCCAAGATCGTCGAAGCCGGTATTCATGAACTCTATATCGATACCGAAAAGGGGCTGGACGTCAGCCATGCGCGCAGCGTGGACGAGGTCAACGCCAGCTTGCAGCAGCAAATGATCGAGGCGGTCACCGGCAAGCCGGCGCCGATCATCGCGCTGTCGTTTGCCGAGGAGCTGGGCCGTGCCAACCGCATCAAGAGCCAGGCGCACGCGCTGGTCAAGACCGTGATGCAGGATGTACGCCTGGGGCGGGCGGTGGAGCTGGAGCAGGTTGAGCCGATGATCGAATCGATCACCGAATCGGTGCTCAGCAACAGCGGCGCGCTGCTGACGCTGCTGCGCATCAAGAACAAGGACGACTACACCTTCCTGCATTCGGTCAGCGTCGGCACGCTGATGATCGCGTTCTGCCGCTCGGTGGGCATGGACATGGAAACCATCCACCTTGCCGGGCTGGGCGGCATCCTGCACGACACCGGCAAGGCGCTGGTGCCGGACGAGATCCTCAACAAGCCGGGGCGGCTGACCGAGGAGGAGTTCGACATCATCAAGCGCCACCCGCGCGACGGTTTCGACATCCTCAGCCGCACCGAGGGCATCAGCGAGATCCCGCTCGACATCACCCTGCATCACCACGAGCGCGTCGACGGCAGCGGCTACCCGCACAATCTCAAGGGTGACACCATCAGCACCCTGGCCAAGATGGCAGCCATCGTCGACGTTTACGACGCCATCACCGCCGATCGCTGCTACCACAAGGGCATGGCGCCGACCGATGCGCTGCGCAAGATCTTCGAATGGTCGAAATACCACTTCGACCCCAAGCTGGTACAGGCCTTCATGCGCTGTGTCGGCATCTACCCGGTCGGCACGCTGGTGTTACTGGAATCCGGCAAGCTGGGGGTGGTGATCGAGCAGCACGACAGCAACCTGCTGACGCCGAAGATCAAGGTGATGTTCAGCAGCAAGAGCAATACCTACCTGCAGCCGGAAATCATCGACCTGTCGCGGCCGCTCGGCTTTGGCGGCGGCGACAAGATCGTGCGCCACGAGGCGCCGGAAAAGTGGGGCATCAACCCCTTGCGTTTCATGTGAAACAACAACGGCCACCGGCAAACGCGGGTGGCCGTTTTGTCGTGCGCGCATGCTTAGAACGTGTTCACGACCTCGCGAGCTAGAGCGAGACAAGGCGAAAACGGCTGAGGAAGCGGAGTTTACAAGTGGTAAATGAGCATTCCGAAGGCGTTTTTAACGCGGTATCGCCGACGCGCAGCAGATCGTGAACAGGTTCTTACAGCTGCTGCAGCTCGAACTGCCCGCCACCACGGCGCTTGGCGCGGTACATCGCCTGGTCGGCCTCGGCCAGCACCTCGGCCGGCATCATCGCGCCGCTCTTGAACAGGCAGATGCCGACCGACAGGCCGAGCCGGTTCGGTGGCGACAGCTCGGCAAACGGCTCGTCCAGTGCCTGGATGATCTTGCCGGCCACCGCGCGCGCGCCGCTCTCGGTGACGCCTTCCAGCAGGATGGCAAACTCGTCGCCGCCGATGCGCGCCAGCAGGTCGGTGCCGCGCAGCGCCTGCTTCAGCCGCGCGGCAATCGCCGACAGCACCGCGTCGCCGGTGTCGTGGCCGTGGGCGTCGTTGATCGGCTTGAAACGGTCGAGATCGATGAACAACAGCGCGCACAGGCTGGATGCGCTGTCTGCGGCCAACCTTTCCAGTTTCAGTTCCAGATAGCGGCGGTTGGCGAGATTGGTCAGCGCGTCGCGGTGTGCCATCTCCAGCAGGTGGCCCTGCAGCAGCTGCAGCCGCTGCGCTTCCTGGCGCTGGCGGGTGACGTCGTGGCGGGTCTGCAGCACGCCGTCCACCTTGCCGCTGGCATCACACAGCGGCGTCAGCGTGATCTGGTAGTGCCCCGGCTTGCCATCGGCCTGCGGCAGGCTCAGCTCCATGCTCTGCGGCGCGGCCGTGGCCAGCACCTGGGCGAAGCTATCGGCGCTCAGTCCCGGCAGCGTCACCGTCGCCAGCGTGGCGCCGGCGGCCAGCTGTTGCAGCGCCGGCTGCGCATCGGGACAGCACTGCGCGGCGTGATTGGCAAACTCCAGCTGCCCGTGCACGTCAAACAGCAGCACCGGGTAGGGCAGCGCCGCGTACAGCTGCTGCAGGCGGGCGGCAGATGGCGAGGCGGCGTGGAAAGACAGCGTGTCGGCTTGGTTCATCGGTCGGGATCTGCGGCAAACACAATCGGCCAGCTTAGCACAGGCTAAGCCAACGGCATGTTTGCTTGCCGCTGCCGCGCCGGATAGAAAAGTATTGGATTATCAATTGCCGCCGATTTCTATAAATAACATCCGGGTACTGCGGCAAAACTGTGGCAATTTATTCCCGCCCGGCGGCCGGATATTTCAGCGCATTCTTGTGCAGCTTGTCCTGCAGCGCGTGGTCGAGATCGACGCCGCAGACATCGGCCAGCCGCACCAGGTACATCATCACGTCGGCGATCTCCTCCTGCAGCCGTTCGAAGGCCTGCGGCTCGCTCGCCATCGCCGCCGCCTCGGCGTCCGTGCGCCACTGGAACAGCTCCGCCAGCTCGCCCACCTCGCCGGTCAGCGCCAGCATCAGGTTGCGCGGGGTATGGAAACGCTGCCAGTCGCGCTCGTCGGCAAACTGGCGTTGCGCGGCGATCAGGCCACGGGCATCAAGCAATACGACGGGCACGGTCATCGGCGACTCCTTGCGTGAAAAGCCGCGACGGCGTGTCGCGGCCGGAGGGTTCGGGTGGCAGCCGGCTCAGGCGTCGTCGGTCGGCGGGGTCTTGCGGGCAAACAGGATGGTCGGCGCCTTGGCCGCGCCGTGGCCGGCCGGCGCGCGCGCGGTGGCCGCCTTCGGCGCCAGGCTGCGCTTCGGCTTCTTCAGCTGCAGGTACAGCGCCTCCACCTTGTCGCGCGCCCACGGCGTGCGGCGCAGGAAGGCGAGGCTGGACTTGATGCTCGGCTCGTGGCTGAAGCAGCGCACCGCAATGCGGCTGGCCAGGCCATCCCAGCCGTAGTGGCCGTGCAGCTCGGTCAGCATCGCTTCCAGCGTCACGCCGTGCAGCGGGTTGTTGCTTTGTTTGTCGCTCATGTACTCACCTTGCGGCCATGCTGCGGATTACGGGTGTAGGCGCAAAACCCCGGCCGCGGGCCGACCTGCGGGTGATTGCGGCAGGTATTCGGCCGCAGCGCGTAGATGCTGCACAGCCGGGTTTTCTGGTCCAGATACTGGCAATCGCCGTTGGCGCGTTGCGTCAGCGTGAAAATGCCGTTCTTGAAGTTGAAATGCTGGATGATGCGCTGCTTTTCCAGGCGTTTGGCGATGTTCTTGATCGGCTCGTCCAGCTCGAACTCGTCCACCACGCCGATGCGCACCAGATCCGGCAGCTTCACTTCCACCGGCATGCTGCAACAGCTGCCCATGCAGTCGCTGCACAGGCCATTCTTGTACTTTACCCACGTATCGAGGCGCTCGATATCGGCCACACTGATTCCTTAAAACCCTGATTCGGCAGCAGTTCTGCCGCCGCAATGAAAAACAGCGGATTGTAACGCAATCCGCTGTTGCCATTGTGCTGTTTGTCGGCTGCCGGTGCCGGAGCGGCCACGGTTTCACATGAAACGGCGCCCGCTACTTGCCGATGCGGTCACCCAGATTCACCAGCAGCACCCCGGCCACCACCAGCAGCGCGCCAGCCAGGCGCCAGCTGTTGATCTCCTTCAGCGGCATGCCCAGCCAGCCGTAACGGTCGAACAGCAGCGACGCGCACACCTGGCCGGCGATGATCAGCGACAGCATCACCGCCACCCCCAGCCGCGGCGCCAGCAGCGTGGTGCCGAACACGAACAGCGCCCCCAGCGCGCCACCGCTCAGCATCCACCACTCCGCGCGTGGCAAGGCGGCGAGGCCGACCCACTTTTGCCCGCTCAGCAACGCGGCGATGCTCAGCGTCACCAGCCCCACCGCGAACGACACCAGCGCCGCCAGCACCGGGCTGCCGCCGATCAGCAGCTTCAGCTGGTGATTGATCGCCGCCTGCAGCGGCACCACCACCCCCATAACAAACGCCAGCGCCAGCAACAAACCGTTCATCGCCTCATCCCCCGCAATAAGCCACCGATGATCCCGCCATCATCGCCGGCTGGCAAGCAAGGCGCGGCCATCGCGGCTACACCGCCACGCCGATGGTCGCCGGTGGCGGCAACGGCGCCGGCTGCTGCGCCGGCGTGTCCAGCTCGAACAGCCACACCAGCAGCAGCAAGGCCAGCATCAGCCCACACATCAGCAGCGAAAAGCGGGTGTACGGATCGCGGTAGTGACGCAGGAAAAAGCGGCGCAGGAAATCCATGGGCGGCACGGCGGCAGAAAGGGGCAGATGCTGCCGTTGTAGCACGAAATGCGGCGACATTCCGTACCGGCCTCGCCAGCGACGACAACACAGCCACGCCGGTGGCCAGGGTTGGCCGCAGCAACAGACAGCGCGGCCATGCACCACTCTGGCGCGGCACGCCGGCCGGCACGGGCTTTTTGCCCCGCCACAAGGCACCGCAAGCCCGCCAGCGGCACGCATCGTCACCGCAGTGCTGGCAGGCTTCTTGCTGCGCCGGCTACCGGTGCGGCGCCCTTACCCGGCGCGCCGTTTCTGACAATTCGCCCCCAACGGTATCCACATGACTACCGACACCACGCGCCTGACAAGCGGACACAATCCGCTGGCACACAGCCGGGCAGAAGACCTGCTCGCCATCCTGATCGGCACCACCTTCATCGGCTTCGGCATGGCCATGTTCGTGCAGGCCGGCCTGCTCACCGGTGGCACCGCCGGCATCGCCTTCCTGCTGCACTACCAGGGCCTGGCGCCGTTTGGCTGGCTGTTCTTCCTGATCAACCTGCCGTTCTACTGGCTGGCGCTGCGCCACATGGGTGCCGCCTTCACCGTGCGCACCTTTGTCTGCGTCGCGCTGGTGTCGCTGCTGTCCACCCAATGCCGCGAGCTGTTCCCGTTTGCCGGCACCCTCAACCCGTACTTCACCGGCCTGCTCGGCGGACTGCTGCTCGGCATGGGCCTGATCGCGCTGTTCCGCCACAAGGCCAGCGTCGGCGGCATCAACATCCTGGCGCTGTACGTACAGCAACGCTACGGCCTGCGCGCCGGCAAACTGCAATTCGGCATCGACCTCATGATCCTGCTGGCATCGCTGCTGCTGTGCAGCCTGCCGCAGCTGGTCGGCTCGCTGATCGGCGCCGCCGCCATGAGCCTGGTGATCGGCTTTTACCACCGCCCGGATCGGTATATTGCGGCGTCGTGAGCAAGGTTGGCCGCAGCACAGGGTACGCGAGGGTAACTGTGCAAGAAGCGGGCTTCGCCCAGCAGCCCGGCAACCGCGCTTGCGGCCAACCTTGCAAACACCAGCAGCCTGGCCAGACACCCGGTGTGGATAAGTAATATCCACAGCCAACACCGCACCGACGCACTTCGTCCCGTTGGCGCAAGCCGTGGAAACTGCCGCCAGCCCGGAAACAAGCCGCCCTTTTTTGAGCGCAGCGGATGGGCGGCGCCGGGCTGGCGGCAGTTTTCACGGGAATGCTTGCACCGTCGGGTCGCCTTTTCTTTGCTTACTTTCTTTTTGGCGAAGCAAAAGAAAGTAAGCCGCCGCAGCGCGGAAAGCGGCAGATACAAAATATCCGCGCAGCGGATACCATATTTCAAAAAATGTTGGCCGCAAAGCCATGACGGCTTGCGGCCAATATTTTTTGTTAATCGCAGTAAATGTTGAGCTTAACAGGCTAAATTCAATTTACCATGCCAAAACAATTTATGTTTTTTGCATTGTAAAATTTTTATAAATCTCTATTACTTCAATTATTAACAATGGACGAATATTTTTTCTCCAATTCCAAGACGAGGGTTCTTTTCCGCACTGGGAATATAGATAGCGTAGAAATTGCGATGGAAGCAATGGATTATTGCATATATATGCTTCCAGTTTTTCATTTAAAATCCAAATATAACCAAGATACTTGTCTGCGGAAGAATAGTCTCCGGCCTTGATTGCTGACAAATTAACTTCTTCGCTAATTTTATTAAAAAAATCAGCTTGATAAGCTACACAATGTATGTGTGCATGAGTAATACAACCACCAGAATGGTCTACTCTACTTCCAGCACCACTTTCAAAGAAAAACAATGGGTGATTTAATTTTTTACTTACATATAAATTAAGATTCTCTAGGATTTTTAATCCTTCATCTATCTCAGCAGTAGAAAGCTCCGCAAAATTATTGACATGCTTTTTAGGAACCAGCATGACGTGAGTATTATTTAATGGCCCGACACTTGGAATAACTATAAAATTTTCAGAAGAAAAAAGGATATTTTTATTCATTGCTACTAAATTTGCATAGTCTGGCCCACATTCCTGTGCGACTTCCCCAGAAATTTCAGAGCATAAATTACAAGTGTTCTTCTGCTTTTCTATAACCATAGTTGAAGTCGCCTTTGACTGATTTTATGAATCCTACGCCACTGATTTAATAATTTTTCAGTTACTGTTTTGGTGTTTTTGGGATTATTTTTTCAGCCCAGGCTGCAAGCCTACTTAAAACAAGGTCGGAAAAATAACCAAAGAAGAAACAAATTGCAAATGCTGATTGTGCCGACTCTTTATTTTTAATTGCAATTGGGAAAAAATCAGATTTGGCTAACAGTATAGCCACAAATGCAACTACTGCAGAAAGAAAGGGGGTAAAAATTCGCCAGTAGAATTTATGAGGTTGCCAAGGAAATCCGTGTTGATCGTTCTTTCCTCTTGCAGTAACTCTGTAAAACCACTTTGTATCATAAACCCACCCCCCAAGAAAACCGCCAATGATGGAAAATATGGAGGTCTTATCTGCGTGGTTAATTTCAAAGTCAAAAATTTTAGCTTGTATAATAAATAGTGTTAAAACCGAAATTAGAAATGTTATGGTCAGATACCAAAATTCAAACTGAATTTGTGATTTATCTGATTCGAAAAAAGGAACGCAGTCACGCCCCTCAAGACCACTTAAAGTGCTAGCTTGGTTTTGTTGGTTTGTCATGTTTTTGAGTGCATTTATCGAATTTATTTAAAATCATAACACATATTTCATTTTAATTCTATTTTTTTATGATAATGACCTAGATGTTAAATGTAAGATTAATCTCTGCAAACAACAAGGGCAAGCCATCCGGCTTGCCCTTGCTTTATGTCATCAAACCCTGCGGCCAACGTTGGCCGCAACCCCATTCAAATCACGACACAGGCCGCTGCTTGAAGAAGGTAATCGGTGCCGTCGCCGGGATCTCCGACGGCGGCGGTGTCTTCAGGATGTGTTTCTTCATCTTGCCCATCACGTGCATCTCGCACGGGCGACATTCGAATTTCAGCGTGTAGGTCTCGTCGCCGGATTTCAGCACCATCGGGTCGGCGCGCACCTGCCCCATCACGCCCTTGACGCCCTTGGCCTGCTTCGGACACAGGTTGTAGGAGAAGCGCAGGCAGTGCTTGGTGATCATCAGGCTGACTTCGCCTTCTTCCTGGTGCGCCTCGTAGGCCGGCTCGATCACTTCCACGCCGTGCAGCTTGTAGAAATCCCACGCCTTGGCGTTGTAGACGTTGGCGAGGTAGCTGAGGTTTTTTTCCGGATACGGTACCGGCGGCTGTACCGGCGCCTTGCGCGGCTGGCGTGGCCATGCGGCCAACCTTGCGGCTTCCAGTTTTTCCACCGCGTCGCGGCGCAGCGCGTTGATCACCGATGACGGCACGAACCACGGCTGCGCCAGGTTCAGCGCCACGTCGTTGGCCACGAACATCGTGTTGCCGAGCTTGGCGACCGCGTCGCGCAGGCTGGCTTCGGCGCGGGCGGCGTCCTTGGCCGGCTCCAGCGCCAGTGGCGCGTGGGCGGTGGCGCTGCAGCCGTCCTCGTCGGTGATGGTCAGCGCCAGGCCGTCGCCGGTTTCGTCCAGGTTCAGCCACACGCCGATGCGGCGATCTGCCGATTTTTTCAGCAGCGACAGCTCCCACGCGTGGTCGCGGTTGCGGCTGATGCGGGTGCCGGGCTTCAGGCCGGCCAGCACCACCGGGTCGTTGGGCACGCAGCGCCACAGCAGCTCGCCGCCCGGCACGTGGCCGATCTGCTTCACGGTGTTGAGCTGCATGCCGACGACTTCGCGCTTCTTCATGTAGTTGATGCCGTCGCCGTTGGCCATGCTGTCTGCGGTGGCGATTTCCAGCCAGCCGTCGCCGACCTGGTGCACGGTACCCAGCTCGACGCCGACGAATTTCGGCGAATCGAAGGCACCGATGTCGATCTTGCGGCCGGTGGCGAAATAATCCGTTGCCCCGCGGTGGAAGGTCTTGTCCGGATCGGGCGCGAAGTAGATCTCGCTGCTGCCGCTGGAGGCGCGCGCCAGTTCCGGCCGGCGCTCGATGATTTCGTCGAGCAGCAGGCGGTAGTGGGCGGTGATGTTCTTGACGTAGCTGACGTCCTTGTAGCGGCCCTCGATCTTCAGCGAACGCACGCCGGCGTCGAGCAGCGCTTCGAGGTTGCGGCTCTGGTTGTTGTCCTTCATCGACAGCAGGTGCTTGTCGAAGGCGACCACGCCGCCTTTTTCGTCGGTGAGGGTGTAGGGCAGGCGACAGGCCTGCGAGCAGTCGCCACGGTTGGCGCTGCGGCCGTTGTCGGCGTGGCTGATGTAGCACTGGCCGGAGAAGGCGACGCACAGCGCGCCGTGGATGAAGTATTCGATGGCGGCCGGGTCATGCCCCTCGGCCACGGTCTGCGAGATCTTGGCGATCTGCGGGATGGTCAGCTCGCGCGCCAGCACCACCTGCGAGAAGCCGGCATCGGACAGGAAACGCGCCTTGGCGGCGTCGCGGATGTCGCACTGGGTGGAGGCGTGCAGCTGGATCGGTGGCAGATCCAGCTGCAGGATGCCCATATCCTGCACGATCAGCGCATCGACACCCGCGTCGTACAGTTGCCAGATCAGCGTGCGCGCGGCGTCCAGCTCGGCGTCGTGCAGGATGGTATTGAGCGTGGTGAAGATGCGCGCGTGGTAGCGGTGGGCAAACTGCACCAGCTCGGCGATCTCGGCCACGCTGTTACAGGCGTTGTGCCGCGCGCCAAAGCTCGGCCCGCCGATATAGACCGCATCCGCACCGTGCAAAATCGCCTCGCGGCCGATGTCGATGTTCTTGGCGGGGGACAACAGCTCAACCTGGTGCGGCAACAGACTCATGAATACTTCCTGCAGTGGGTGGGGGCAAGGCGCGGAATGATAGCAGAATCAGGCACTTGGGTGGGATCGATGTTGCGGCCAACCTTGGCCGCAAGGCCGCGCTGCCAGACAGGCCAGACCAGGGGATGACACGCGGTCATCCCCGGACGCGGCTGCGGTGACGACGGTTAGCCGATGACGCGGAAGATTTCCCAGCGCTGGGTGCCGGACACCACGTGCGGCTCCAGCGCCTTGCTCCACGCCGCGTGCTCGGGCAGGGTGCCCAGCTTGTGCCAGGCGGCGTCCAGCTCGGCCAGATCGGCGATCTCGATTTCGGACAGGATGGTGGATTCCTTGGCGCCGATCGAGCCGTTCAGCAGCCGCACGCGCTGCGGCGTCCAGCCGGCCTGCGAGCCGATGTCGCGCAGCCAGCGCTGCATCTCGGCGATGACTTCCGGTTTGTGGCCAAACTTGGCCTCGATACTCCAGCGGGCGATCAGCATGACGGGCTCCTCAACGACTGTGATAACCCAGCATAGACCATGCCGCCGCGACACCAAACGTTGGCCGCAGCCATCGGCAAACCGTTGATCTGGCTGTCATTTATCGCCGACGCGCCGCCAGTAGCCTCTGCGCCGGATGGCGACTTCAGCCGCGTTGCTGCAGCAGGGTCGCCAGGGTATCGACCGCGTCCGACCATTCCGCATCGCAGGCCAGCGACTGGCGCAGGAAGGCGGCCTGGCTCGCGCTCCAGAACGGCGCCTCCGCCAGCACCACATGCTCCGGCAGCGGATGGCTCTGTACAAACTGGTTGATCGCCTTGGTGCTGTTGTCCAGCCCGAGCTGTGCAAACAGCTCGGTCAGTTCGTGATGCCCGGTATCCATGATTGCCGCCTCCCGCGCTGGAAAATTCATCAGTTCAGCTTAGACCGTGGCGGAAAAATTGCCGCACTGTGGCGTGCGCGATCACGGCCGGAAGCAGGCGATCAATGCCAGCCAAGGTTGGCCGCAATACGGCGACGAGCAGCGGTCGGCTGTGGATAAGTCAACACTGGCGGCGCGTGGCGGCAAACAGCGGTGCGAGCATTGCCACGCGGTAGCGGTAGCGGCAACGCGCTTGCGGCTGTCGCTTGGCCGGTGAGCCGCATTTTGCGGCCGCTCCGGTGGCCAATGCCGTTATCCGCCACAGCTGACACCAGCCCCGCGCGCTGGCGCCCGTCAGCGGCCTGGCGTATTCACAGCATTAAAATACGCCATCAGTAGCCATAAGCCGTTAACGAGACAGCATCGTGCAACATAAACGGCGGCAACATTGCCATCCACCGTAATGTCCGCAGCCGTCCGCCGCACTGACCACGGCACGGGTGACGGCAACAATCCGCCACGCCACGCTGCGGCGAGCCACCGCAGCAACGGGTGGCAGCCCCCCTGCACGGCGCCACAATCGCCCGCCACACGCCTGGCAGCCGTTTCAGTCAGCACGAGGTGTCAGCGGCAGCGGCAGCCGCTGGCGCCCCGTTTACGTCCCCGCAGCCGCTATCACCACCGTTTGCCAGCGCGGTGTTGCGCTGGCGGGCTGTGGACAACTCAGCGCTGGTGGTAGTCGCGATACCAGTCGACAAAGGCCTGCATGCCGTCGCGCAGCGGCGTATCCGGCGAGAAGCCGACCGCGGCGCGCAGCCGTGCGGTGTCGGCGTAGGTGACCGGCACGTCGCCGTCCTGCATCGGCAGGTACTGCTTGACGGCTTCGCGGCCGCAGGCGGCTTCGGTGGCCTGGATGAAGTCCATCAGCGGCACCGGGTTGTGGTTGCCGATGTTGAACACCGCAAACGGCACGTCGCCGCTGGCCGGATGCGCCATCACCCGCAGCACGCCCTCGACGATGTCGTCGATGAAGGTGAAATCGCGCTGCATCTGGCCGTGGTTGAACACCTTGATCGGGTCGCCGTTGAGGATGGCCTCGGTAAACAGCCACGGCGCCATGTCCGGACGGCCCCACGGGCCGTACACGGTGAAGAAGCGCAGGCCGGTGATCGGCAGCTGGTACAGGTGGGCGTAGCTGTGTGCCATCACCTCGTTGGCTTTCTTGGTGGCGGCGTAGAAGCTGACCGGCTCGTCGACGCGGTCGTCTTCGCTGAACGGCACCTTGGCGTTCTTGCCGTACACGCTGGAAGAGCTGGCGAACACCAGGTGCTGCACCGGGTAGCGGCGGCAGGCTTCCAGCATATTGGTGTGGCCGACCAGGTTGCTCTGTGCGTAGACGTGCGGGTTGTCGATGCTGTAGCGCACCCCGGCCTGGGCGGCGAGGTGGATCACGTAGTCCGGGTGCTCGGCGGCGAACAGCGCGTCGATGGCGGACCAGTCGGCGATGTCCAGCTTGTGGAAAACAAAACCGGCACGGCCCTGCAGCGTGGCCAGGCGCGCGTGTTTCAGCGCCACCGCGTAGTAGTCGTTGAGGTTATCCACAGCGATCACTTGCACGTCGCCGCGATCCAGCAGTTTTTCACATACCGCGCGGCCAATGAAACCGGCGGCGCCGGTGACCAGTACTTTCATCGTCATTTTTCCTGTGGGCGAAGCCGGTGCAGTTCGATCAGCTTCGCGTATTTGAGATAACTGTTGAAGCAGCCAATGCTGATGTGGACAAGTCCGGGCAGGCCGTCGCGAAAACCCTGCCGCAGCAGGTAAAACTTCACGAAGCGCAGCAACGGGCTGAGCAGCAGCTTGGCGATGCCCGCCTTTTTCCCGCGCTGATACAGCATTTCCGCCTGCAGGCTGGTGTAGCGGTTCTGTTTGCCGAGGTACAGCGCGATGTCCTCGCCGGATTCGTGCATCAGGTCGCCGGGCAGGGTGCCAACGTCACCGCCGGCGATCACGTACTCGTGCACCACGTCGTCGGACCAGCGTGCCTGGCGGCGATCGAACAGCCGCAGGCTGTAATCAGGATAGCCTTCGCCGAATTTCAAAAAGCGGCCCATAAACTTGTTGCTACGTGCGAAACGGTAGGCACCCAGCACCGGGTTGTGCAGCAAGTTGCTGATTTCATGGCGTAATTTTTCCGACAACCACTCGTCGGCATCCAGACACAGCACCCAGTCGTGGCTGGCCTGCTGTACCGCGAATTGCTTCTGCGGACCGAATCCCAACCACGTTTGGTGGATAACTTTTGCCTTATAGGCAGAGGCTATTGCCAATGTCCTGTCGGTGCTACCCGAATCCACCACCACGATCTCGTCGGCAAAGGCACAGCTTTGCAGACA
>Ga0209211_10003751_pt1 | contig 24329 bp, 25 predicted proteins | sample RifGroA2_FD_183992 | JGI IMG/M metagenome (GOLD analysis project Ga0209211, IMG submission 183992) | Groundwater microbial communities from Rifle, Colorado, USA - Groundwater A2 (SPAdes) (version 2) | ecosystem: Environmental > Aquatic > Deep subsurface > Groundwater | place: Rifle, Colorado...
TAAAACTCAAGAAAGATAATCTTCAATTGAACCAAAAATATTCATTGAAGGGATATCATTATTTTTTCTTTAGTTTTCACAGGATAGGCAAGCCTATCCTGTTTCGTCTTTGTTTTCGGAGATACTGTTAACAAGCAAAGACTTAAAAATTTAAAGATTCTCACCTCTATATGAAAAATAACAGAGAAATAGATGAAATAAAACAAAAGATATTGCCTATCTTAAAAGACCATAAAGTTACAAAGGCAGGTATCTTTGGTAGCTATGCTAGAGGAGAGCAGAAGAAAAAGAGTGATGTTGATATTTTGGTTGAAATAAGTGATGACGTGTCCCTTTTAGGAGTAATTAGGCTAAAAAATGTTTTAGAAAAAGCCTTGCGGAAAAGGATTGATTTGGTAGAATATGCATTAATAAGAAAGGAATTACGTGAGAGGATATTAAATGACGAAATCCCTATACTAAGATGAAAAGAGATTACAAATAAAGAACAAAAAGACTCGTATCTGTTTTCATAATTTTCTTTTGGTTCTTTACTAAAATCTCTTCTTATTTTCTCAAGGATCTTTTCATCTTCTCTTGATAAAATGACACTGAAAATATTTAATCTTACATCTGCTTCAACTTCCATTTTACTTAATTCATTTTTTTCCAGGTCTGCTCCTAAATAAACTCGTTCTTTTCTTATCCTATTTCCATCTCTAAAACTTCTTACTCTATAGTAATATTTCCTTCCATTTTTCTCCTGAATTTCTGTATGAGCCATGATGATATTATGACTACGTTGAATGTTAAATCAGTATTTGGGTAGTCATATGCATTCACCTATCTGCTCCTCCATGAAAGCTACAGTAAGTCTATTTATGGTAAATTCTGTTGATTGTGTCACTTATAACCAGAATTCTCTATATATGCATCTCAACTTGCTGAAAAAGACACTCAAAACAGATGAATTTGACCCGAGATTAAGTTTTTAAAGAAGTGAACTCTTGTTTGACCATGGTTAAAAGACGAGGGATATCACCGGTTATTGCAACAATGCTGCTTATTTCCATTGCGCTTCTGCTTGCAGTTATCATTTTCCTCTGGGCAAAGGCATTTTTAGATGAACGTATTCAAAAAGATTTAGGTGGGGGTCCGGAACCTATTGAGAGCTTTTGCAAAGATGTAAACATTGCGGCAGAGGCATTTACTACAAATAATGTCGTACAATGTGTAAAAATACTTGACCCAAGCGACCAAACAAATGGAGGGTGTTCGTATGTGCGCGTGGTCAATCGTGGGAACATTCCAGTACATGGACTTGAAGTTAGGGAAAAGGCATCCAACACTGTAAAAAGTGTTGGTACATTCTCTAAGAAAACTGAAGGAAGTAATCCGATTCGCACTATTCGCATTGGAGAGGACGCAACCATTATTGTCTTCCCTGATCCAACAGACTCATCTGCAACACGCCTGACAAATACAAGTGAACTCCTTGTCACACCAATTATTCTCGGGGAAAAGGGGACACAATATGAAGCGCATGCGTGCGATTCTGAGTTTGCACTTGAAGTACCAGTTAAGAGCATCTGATTTATGAGAACACAAAAAAGAGGCATGTCGTCAATTGTTGCAACATCTTTAGTTATTACTATAACTATTCTTGCAGGTGCCATGATTGGAACTTTTGTCGTCCCTTTTGTTCAGAAGAATCTGGAGCGCAGCACTGAATGCAACAATTATGAAGATTACTTCTCACTGGAAACAGAGATATTGGGTCCGATTTGTTACCAAAGCTCATCAAAGAAGAATTATATTGTAATAGAAGCGGTGAATGACAAAGCTCTTGAAGCAGACATTGTTGGATTCCAACTCTTGCTTGTTCAGGGAGCTAGTCCCAGCAATCCGGCAGGGAGAGCAGTCAGTATTGGTGTGAAACAGAGCGGAGCGAGCGATTCTCAACTCCAGCTCTTTGGAGCAACAAGTGGGGAGATAACATTACCTCCAAAGTCTGGTGAAATTTTGACTTATGTGTATAATGATGGAGAAAAGTATGAGCGTGCAGAAATTTCAACGATTGTTGGTAATGGAAGAGTATGTGAGAGAAAGTCTGACACTATCAAGATTGTATCTTGTGGCAATAATAGAGAAGCATGATGCACAAAAGAAATAGAGGTCAGGTCTGGATTGAAACAGTGCTTTATACAGTCATTGGACTGGCGATTATTGCGTTAGTACTCTCATTTGCTTACCCTAAATTGCGCGCTGCGCAAGAGAATCTGCTCATTGAACAAAGCATTGCAACTCTCAATAATCTTGATAAAGTAATAACAACTGTTAATGAGCGTGGACCAGGAAATGTGAGAACATATACGCTATCCATAAAACGAGGCAGACTTATATTTGATGAGAAAGGCGAAAAAATCACTCTTGAGATTAAAGGCATAAAGACAGAATATTCTGAACCCGGAGCGCCTTTTTCTGATGGACGTGTTACTGTCACTACTAATGAAGCTTCAAAGGGATATACTGTGACTCTTTCTTTGAGTTATCTGCATCCAACTGATCCTTCTAGGAAACTGATTGATATAGAGGTTGGAGACAGTATCTTGTCAGATGAAATAAAAGAATTTGTACAAGCGGCTACACCCTATGTCATCTCGATAGCTTACGGTGAGGATACTAATACTATTGTAATCGAGGAGGGAGTATCTTCTTCTTAATTAAAGAGTAATAGACATTATGAAAAGAAAGCTAGCACAGATATGGATGGAAACACTTTTGTATACTGTTGTAGGTCTCGCGATTATTGGTGCGGTGCTTTCATTTGCAATCCCAAAACTCGAACAAAATAAAGAACGGGCGATTATCTCTGAACAGATTTCAACTTTGAAAATACTTGATGCTCTTGTCTTGGACCTTGCAAATGCTCCTGCCGGAAATACTAGAATATATTCTGTTTCTATTGATAGGGGTGTTCTGACAATTGATGGAGTTAAGAACGCAATCTATTTCTCAATTCCAGAGATTGGAGTTAAATATTCTGAGGAAAGTGTTGTTGTGAGAGATGGTCGCGTTTCAGTTTTAACTAGTTCGGCAGGCAAAAAGAAATATAAAATTGATTTAAGCATGTCTTATGATATTTTTGGCATAAACATTACTACCGACAGGCAAGAGGGCATTATGGAATTCACTCCTGCGCCGACTCCCTACATACTTCAGATTGCAAGAGAGCAGAGTCTGTATGTAGATGCAACTAGTGGAAAGAATGTTATCAAGTCATATATCACGATTATGGAACAGCAAAGGTGAAAATCACAAGCATAATCCCAATGTTTAAATATCTCGAGGATTTTACTGTTGTACGATGGTAATACAGATTATTACAACGCCCAGCATTCCAGCGTTGCCTAAAATTGATGATAAAAAAAAGATTGATATCCGTTATATGCTTACACCTCCTTTTGCATCTGTGCATATCCACTGGGATGATGCTATTCATGAATTAGTTTATGAGATAGAAGAGCCCATAATAAATGAATATGAGAAGGCAGTTCTTGCTAAGATAGAAGAAGCGATGCTGGAACTAATTAACATTAATGTTGCCATAGAGAAAACTCTGGAAGCGACTACGACTTATCTCGACAAGACTACTTGCCTCATTATTGATGAGTTAAATATTAAGATTACGCCTGACTCTTACAATAAACTCTTTTATTACTTATATCGAGACTTCATAGGCATGAATGAAATTGACCCTCTGCTCCGCGACTATTTCATTGAAGACATTGAATGCAACGGCGTAGACTCCCCAATATATGTTATTCATAGAGTTTACAGAAACATCCGCACGAGTCTCAAATATCCTGATGTTGAGAAACTTGCAAGTTTTGTTGAGAAACTTGCACAACGTGCTGGAAGATATATTTCGTATGCGCAACCACTGCTTGATGGTGCACTGCCTGATGGAAGCCGTGTCAACGCGAGTTATACAAAGGACGTAACTTCTAAAGGTCCAACATTCACCATCAGAAAGTTTACTAAAATACCCTGGACACCCATACAGATGATTTCTCTTAATGCTGTTAGCCCCGAGATGCTTGCATATTTCTGGATTCTCCTAGAAAATAAATCTAATATATTGATTGCGGGAGGGACAGGTTCTGGGAAGACGACTTTGTTAAACGCACTAGCATTCTTCATCGCCCCCGAAGCAAGAGTTGTATCAATTGAAGATACAAGAGAAATCAATCTACCGCGTGAGAACTGGCTGCCTGCAGTAGCTCGCCCTTCAATTGGGATTGGTAAAGTCGGAGAGGTTGACCTCTTCGCATTACTAAGAAGCTCATTCAGACAAACTCCGGATTATCTTATTGTGGGAGAAGTCCGAGGCAAGGAAGCTTTTGTCTTATTCCAAGGAATGGCATCTGGTCACGCTTCTCTTAGCACCATGCATGCAGATTCTGTCGATACCCTAATTCGCCGCCTACAAACACCTCCCATTGAGCTTTCTCCGACACTCGTGAACTCATTAGACTGTGTTGCGGTTGTCACACACGCAGTTGTTGGACAGCGAGAAACCAGAAGGTTGCGTGAAGTTGTTGAGATAGTCAGCGTTAACAAAGATGGTACTGCATTAGTCAATACACCATTGATATGGGATCCACAGAAAGACGTATTTTACTTCAAGAAACAAAGTAAAGTATTTGAGAAAATATCCTCTAGAAGCGGAGTGCCTCTTGAAAAATTACAAAAAGAGTTTAAAGTACGTGCCCAACTATTATACGCGCTATACAAAAAGAAGGTATTTGAGTTTGATGAAGTTGGCAGAATTATCAATGAATACTATAAGAACCCTGTAGAAATCCTGATGAAATATGGAATCAAAGAGTAGCGGAGAATTCCCAGTTATCACGTTGAAAGGTATTTAAAGATGGTCGCATTTTTATATATATGGAAAAAGAGAGAATTCTTCTTCTCGCACAACTACTGGCGAGTATGAAAGAAACTATCACGAGACTCCAAACTGCAGTGAAAAATCAGGACCCTGAACATGTTGCAGATGTCAAAAAAGAGATTCTTTCGCTGCAAGAAAAAATCGACCAAATACTATGATAGACGAACTCCGCAAAAACGTTGAAACTGAGGTGGACATGCTCAGAGAGATTGCACATTATAGTACCCTACTTGAGAGAGCTTCTTCTACTGAATATAAGATTATTGAGGCTTCCCTAAGCTCATTACAAGCTAGTATGAAACTTATTAACCATTCTATTCCCGAGATTCTTTCCAACATATCTGTTGCACAAAAATTGCCTGGAAAACAGAGCCTGACTGCGCTTGAAAAAATCAAGTTTCAAGGCACTGGGAGCGAGGTTATAGTAATATTAAGGAAAGATGATAAAGAAAGATTCATCAGAGAGCTAAGCATAAACGAGGATCGTCTCAAGAAGCTCAAAAAACAAGGAAAAGTGCAAACTGACCAGATTATTGAACTTCGGCGAACACGAGGATATCTTAAAATTTCAAATAAGTTTTTTCGCCCCATGGCAGTTAAGCTAATTGAAAGATACGAATTTAGATCTCTGGCACTGAACATTAAAAAAGCAAATTTTGACATCCTATTAGAGAGTTATGTTTCAATGATACTTATGACCTCCTTCTTGTCAATCTTTGCCGGATTAATCATATTGATTCTTATCACGATGATAGATTTCTCCTTGGAATCTGTACCTCTTCCCTTTGTTCTTGCAACAGGGGATTATCTCATAACATTCTTCAAGTTCATATGGATTCCAATTGTTCTACCGATAGCTACATTCTGGTTTCTTAATACTTATCCGGGAACTGAGCGTAGCAGTATAGAGAAACGTATTGACCAAGAGTTACCTTTTGCAGTCATTCACATGAGCGCAATTTCAGGTGCAGGTATTGAACCTACGAATATCTTTAAAATAATTGCACTGAGCAGAGAGTATCCTGCATTGAGAAAAGAAATCCGTAAAGTCCTGAACCAGATTAATCTATATGGATATGATCTTGTTACTGCACTGAACAACGTCGCACGTGCCACTCCAAGTACAAAGCTCTCTGAACTATTCACAGGCATCTCTACCACAATCCACTCTGGAGGTCAGCTCTCCGATTTCTTTGAAAAACGTGCTGAGACGCTGCTTACTAGCTATCGATTAGAACGAGAAAAGTTCACGAAAGTCGCTGAAACATTTATGGACATTTACATTACCATAGCTATTGCTGCACCTATGATTCTTCTCTTGGTCTTAATGATGCTTTCTCTCAGTCAGTTTGAAGTTGGACTTAGTCCTCTTCAGATGACTCTTGTTGTCATAAGTGCCATAGGTCTAGTAAATGTTTTCTTCCTAACTATGTTACACCTTAAACAACCTAAATACTAAAATGAAATTACGAAAAATGCACTGGCTCGGTATCGCCGCAGGATTTGTAATTATAGCCGCAAGTGTCATACTTTTCTGGAACAAGAGGTCAAGCGATTTCTTCCCATTTCTCATAGGTCTAGGTCTTGCAGTGAGCATGTTTCCATTCATTTTTGCCCTTGTTATTGAAAACAAACGCCAGCAAGAAATTAGCGAAAGATTTTTAGAATTCTCGCGCAATCTTGCCGAAAGCGTTACAACAGGAACTCCGATTAGTAAAAGTATAGTTAACATGAGCCGCAAGAATTATGGAGCTCTTAGTCCTCACATTGTCAAACTAGGCAACCAAATATCATTAGGAATACCTGTCAATCAAGCATTTCAGAACTTTGCTCATGATGTAGAGAATCCAGTCATTAGTAGGGCAGTTTCCCTTATGAGCGAAGCAGAAAGAGCGGGCGGAGAGATAGACTACATTCTAGAATCAGTATCAAATTCTATTGCGGAGGTTGAGAAATTAAGGCAGGAACGTAGGGCTGCAATATCCGGACTTGTCGTGCAGGGATATATCATCTTCTTCATCTTTATTGCTATTATGCTCATAATGGAGTTCAAGATTCTTCCTGTTGCCACTCAAATCAGTTCTATTGGCTCAATCCAGGGAGATAATCCTTTGGGAGCCCCCGGCAATAGTGAAAACTTAGACTCTACACAACTTGCGCGCCTTTTCCTCTATTTGCTCCTGACGCAAGGATTCTTCACCGGACTTGTCATTGGTAAACTTGCGGAAGGAAGCATTAAAGCAGGAATTAAGCATTCATTTATCATGATGATATCTGCTTTTCTCATTACTACGGGCATAAAACTTCTTTTTGGCGGGACCAAGGCGGCGGCAGGCGCTTGAGCGATGTCAAGAACCCGCGAACTGAAATCGGGGTGTGTTCGGGTTCTTGAGCACTTCGCGAATTCACTTTCTTCATAATTCGCAATATAAAGAATCTCAGTACTAAGAGAGACTCGCTCCCAGAGAAAACCTCTGCGCGTTAGGAGCCTTTCAATCCACCCCCGTTGTGGATGGCGCATGGGTCTTTTTGAGAGAGTTTTTGTGGAAAATGTTATGAAAAAGTACCTTGCATTGACTCCTGTAATAATCTCCTCGGCGCGCTTGTGTCCCCTCGTTTCCAGAACATCTAAAACGTTCATGAGAAGGCAGGCATCTACAGGTGGAACAGAAGGGAGATTTTTTCTAATGTCGCATATAATCCCTTTTCCTGTAATTCCTTCTTGATGAAAGAAGGCTGCAAGTAGTGCCTGCTCATCTTCGCGAATATCGACTGCATAATACTTCATCCCAGACTCTGCCAAAGCAATAGGATTTAAGCCGCATCCAAGATCAAGTATTGATTTCACATTTCTTTTTTTAAGTTCGTTTCTTAGCAGGACATAATCTGTTATCCTAACTGCTGTCGACGCATGTGTAGTCAATACATCTTTATAACGCCGGGCTGAGATAAGGGAAGCACGGTCTTCAGCATTTCTTTGGAATCGCGCAGTGTAAATGTGCAATTTCCGCCGTACTTCTTTAACGATTATAATTGATTCATGTTTGCTTACCTGCTCTAAATTCATACGATAATGACTCAGATAGGAATCTACTACATCAATTACAATCTGAACCGAGAGTCCGCGCAATTCTTTCTTTTCCTGTATTTTTTTTATAAGAAACTCCTTAGTTACCATGAATTTTAGACGACGCGAAGTTATTTAAATTTACAGTGCTCATAAAGTTGATGAAGAAGAGAGGAATAGGGCATGTCGAGGTGGTTCTGGCATCTGTATTGTTCATTTCCGCAATGGTCTTTATCCTTTCGTTTGTGGATATAGAGAATGATACCAATGCAGGAGAAGCTGCACTAGCATTGGCGAATAGTTTGTTTCAGAAGGAGACGCAAACAGAGGTTGTTTCTTACTCAGTCCTGATTAAAAAGACGACTGGCGACCCTCCTAGAGTAACGCCGAATATCATCAATATTGAGCTTCCTGAAGAGGTAAAAAGCGAACAAGAGATACGTGTTGAAACACTTGTTGCAGGCATCCCGCAAAAGCTCATTGCCCAAAAGCATGCAACCAACCCTCGCCAAATAGCTGTGGATCGTGGTAGCAACGACATTACGCTAATCTACATAATATTAAGCGAAGAGATTGACGCTGTGCCTACAACTTTGACAGTGCCTGCCCATGAACCTACTTACTATCAAATGCTATCACGCTCTGAGAAAAAGATGCTTGCCGAGACGAAAATGCGCGAATTGCAAGCAGCCTATGAAAGCGATTACCTCGCTTTCAGACAGACTCTCGGCATAGGGGAAAGGATTAATTTTGGAATGAGCGCAACATGGTTCAATCCAGAGATTGAGGACCCGACAACACAGGCGCCCAAGCAAGATTTTATAAAGGCAGAGCGTGATATACCATCAAGAGTGGACGTTACTGCCCAGAATGTCCGGCAGGAACTGTTGCTTCAGGATGGACAGCGCGTGTTCGCTGATATCATTATTAAAACATGGTAAACAAACGAGGATGGTTGCGCATTGTCGAAGCATTCGTCTCAATCTTAATTGTCTTTGGGACAGTTATGACCATCAGCATGACAAATAGAGACTCTAGCGACGGTTCATTGTGCACAACACTAACTCCTTTGCTAGAAGAGATTGCACAAAAAGAAGAGCTGCGCGTTGCAGTTCTTAACAACGATCCTACTGCAATAAACGCATTTTTACAAGAGCGAATTAAAAATCCTTCTATTGAACCAGAGGTGAGAATCTGCAATGCATGTATTGAAGGTGTCGTATGCACTCCTGAAGAGAATCTTTGTACTCATAGTCAGAGCGGAATTGACTATGACGAGATTTGCGCAGGAGAAAGAGTTATCAGTGACTCTGCGACTACTGCTGAAGACAATCCGCTATTTAAACCTAAAAAGCTCAAAATATTCCTCTTTAGAATCTAATTTCTGCGAACGCACAATCTTTATATACTTCTTTTCTCTCTTGGAATTATGAAAAGAGTTGTGGCTTGGTTTTCCTTACTACTGCTGGTGCTTCCGCTTGTTGTTGCAGTTGATGTTGCTCCCAGTGATTTAGTCGGACGATGGTCATTTGATGAGACTACACCTTTTGGCTCAACTGTTGGGGCTGTTAAAGATACTGCACCAGCATCATTTGGCAATGAGGCTCATGGCACTGCGTCTGGGGCTATTTGGGAAGCTGGTGGAAAGAAAGGAAATGCTGCAATATTTGATGGGATAAACGATTATATCAGTATCCCATCCACTAATCAACTTACTCCTAATAACGGGATTAGCGTTGCTGGCTGGTTTAAGGTTAATGAAATCCCTGGAGGCAGCACAGTTATTACCGGTTCAATGGTTTCTAAGCGCGATGGATATGTTCTTTCTCCGAATCAGGATAGAAGCATTTCATTCTTCGTAAAAACAAATAATGGATGGCGTGTGGCGATTACGCCTCTTGCCACACTTGAGGTTGGAGCTTGGCAGCACATTGTTGGAACGTATGATGGCTCAGTGATTAAAGTTTATGTTGATAGCGTCGAGAAAGCGAGCCTAGCTACTTCAGGCAATCTTGACCATAATTCTGAACCTATTTGTGTTGGCCATGATTATTGCGGCATTATTCAGGATGAGACAAACCGTTACTTCCCAGGTTCGATTGATGAACTCATGATTTACCGCAGAGCGCTGACAACACAGGAAGTTGTACAGCTTAGACAAGAATCTGTAAGCATTACGCCTGGAGCAGCGTGTGGAGTTGGAGATCAAGCAATTCTTAAATTGTACGGCGAAAGTAACTCACACATCGCGGCTGGAAATAGCGATGCACCATATAGTATTTGCTTCAAGAGCTTATTTCCAAAAGAGCCGTTGTCTTCTGCAATATCTCCTTATGCATGTGTACCTAACGCAATCAATCCTCTGAATGTCATACTCAGAGCTTCTGGAGTAAGTAATGCGCATGCGGAAAGCCCTGAATTGACAAGTGCAGGGTATCAACCTTTGTGTTATGGAGAGTTGGTATGTAATCTCATGGATGCAGGCGAGGCTTGCCCCTCTAATAATCAGTTAGTTGTTGCGATCTCTGGAACGACTAATGCACATGCTTCTGTAACTGCTTCTGCATTGTATCCTTATCGCGTATGTTGTAGTCTCAAGGGACCGCAGATTAGTGCAATTGAATGGCAGAGTATAGATGGACAAAAGATTGCAGGCACTGGTTCTCCTTATGATGCTACGACACCTTACCCATTTGTTGTAGATGGTAAGGCAAAGGTTGTAGTGAAAACAAGAAACATTAACCTTGTTGGATTGCAGGGATTCAGAATAGAAGTGCACGATGTTGATAAAGACATGGACGTTGTAGATGATCAGACAGATGATCTGGCAAGTAGCACGTTATCACCTATTGCTGGAAGTGCACAAGTTACTGGATGCACCGATGTTAACGGAGCAGGATGTGTGGGCAGTGTGGAGTTTGAATGGGTATTCAGCGATACAGACGCAGGCTTGAAGAAAATGTATAACACACAAGCAAGCGCAAAAGAAGATGAGCGCGCAATCACTGGCTATCGTTTTGAACTTGTCGGTAAAGTGCTTCCCGGCAGTGTTGCCACTTCATCTCGTGAATCTGAAATCCTGTACGCACAGGCGGGGAAAGGATGGCAGTGTATCATTGATAAAACCAAGTCGAAGAATCTTGAAGACGGTAAGACCTATTCTACGCTAAAAACACTTGACACTGTAGATAATTACAGAGAGTTACGGAGAATTGCAGGTGAAGCATGTAAGGGAGCTGATGAAAAGACAGGCACTGGCTCAGGATTGTCCAGCACCAGCCGCGACGATTGCTGTCCTACAGGAATGCAATGTACTGATAGCGGATGCATCGTTACTGGCATCAGCCAGTGTCAAGATTATGGTAACCAAGATGCATGTAACAAAGATGTTGCCAATATCTGGCAAAACAAGCCGTCATATGTTATTTCATCACAATGTCAGGACACAATTTATAAAAAAAGTTGCGCGTGGGTGAATAACCGCTGTGAATACTCTATAAAACAAATTAGTACTTCTGCTGGCAATAATGGAAATGAAATTGCACAGTGCAGCTATTATTATGACGCGACCAGTACTACATGCGTTGATAATTACCAGACAGTTAATGTCATTGCTACTCCTGATAAAGTAAATACCCTTAACTGTCTCGAACCTGAAGATAATTGTAATGGTGGAATCCAGCGAATTCCATGCGGACAGCCATCAGTTGAGCTGCCGTTCTTTGGAGGATTGCAGTTTATCGGGGCATTGATAAGCATTGCCATTGTATACTTCATTATGTTCCACTTCCACGTAATTCGGAGAGTCTTGACAAGGTGGAGATAAAACGATGTATTCCATGCAACAACCCTTGAAAATTTTTATTGAGATATTTATATTTGTTATGATTATCATGCCAACAACTACCGCAAGCGTAACTCTGCATAATGAGAGTATTGCCCGAACATATGTTGGTGGTGCGACAATTCAGGGTATGATTAATATCAGCTTTTCCCAAGAACCTGCAAATGTCCGGCTTTCTAGTACGATATCTGGAGGAGTGAGCTTGCTTGAGTTCTTACAGATAGCTAAAGCAAAATCCGGCACAGACTATAGTTGCAACATTCAGAGCTGTGAGACAACTTATGCTTCAACTGATGAGACAGTATCTGTAGTTAATATTGGAGAAGATGAACAGGCGATTGGTTTTGTCTTATATGGAAAGGATGTTACAATCCAAGCAGCGGACTTTCTGATTGCAAGCGAAATTCCTGAATCTTGTTCTCCACAGATTAATCTCCTTGCTCTGGATGATAATGAGTCGATGATTGCAAACAGTAGGTATGTTGTCAATACCACAAGATGCCAGAAAAGCACGACAGGTTGCTTTTCCTCAGCTTTGAATGAAAGCGATTACAAATTAGTGACCCTCTCAACGACAAATTATTGTAACAATGTAACTCTTGATCCTGCTCCTGCTTATTATTTTGAAACAGATGTGCGCGCAGTAGCCAATACCTCTTCAATTGCAATTAAACTGTTTGGAGCTGAGACAGAATCGCTCGGGAGCTGTACAACTTCTGTTTCGGGCACTGGACGCCAAAAGGCAGGATGCATAATCAATTATAGCGTTGCAAAACAGGGCAATTATTTTATGTGCGTTGCTGCGAAAGAAAGCAAAAATGAATATGAAGTAAGATTTGAAACAAAGGACTCTGTATGTGGGGGAGCAGGCGTTGGGAAAACGACAAGCGGAGATTATGAATTACATGCAACTCCTCTTCCATATGCATCTCTGATCAATGTGAGTATCGCACAGTCATATAAAATCTCGACTGCAAATACCCTCGCACAGAAAGCAGATTACTATCTAGAGAGAGTGTACGCCCGCGATTGCTCTGCAGGATGTGTTATACCTTTTGTGCTAAGTGGTATTTCACAGACAACATCATTTCGAAACGTCAGTATAGTTTATATTGCAGAAGAGAACCGCATTACTGATCGCACGCTTTACAGTGTCAACAAACAGGCGTCTGTTTTGACGTCAAATCGTCCACTCTCTTTAGATATTGCTGCTGCTAAATTTGTGCTGCCTCTGACTGCACGCGGCGGTAGATTCACTTTTAATATAGGGAATAAAAACCTCCTTGGCATAGGTATTCCATTAAACGTCACCCCGGGTTTTGATTTTGATATAGTACCTCGCTTTGCATTGCCTGGAGTTACAACTACTTTTTCTGCGCTTACTAACGAAACGATTAGCGAATCAGTATGGGACTTTGGCGACGGCTCTAAATTTAATGCAAATGGTACAAATGCCGCCCACTTGTATGTCATAGGAAGCAATTACACTATTCGCGTCACTCTTAGGAATACGGCAGGAGTGACCGTTATGCGGCAGAGCGAGATACTTATCGGCGACCCAAGAGAATCTTTCTCATACTTATTCAACACAACACAGGCTGCTGTCGGGAATATTACTGCGAGAATTGCGCGCTTACCCTCAAATTTACAACCTGTAGTCAATGCGAAACTAAACGCAAGCTCATGGAATGCAGAAATCAAGAGAATTCAGAGCGCTTCTTTACAGGCAACAAATACTTCTGAATACGCCTCCTTAGTGCAACAACTCCTTTCATTATCCGTACCTTCCGATGTCGCGATTGGTGACTCTGGAAAAGTTCCGATTATACTGGGTCTAGACAAAATTGACATCGGTTTTGCACAGATGCTTGCAAACACTAGCGTGCCAGAGAATCAGGAGAGCACACTTAGAGCAAACCTCATTTACTGGAATAGGCTCTCGTATGGAGGAGATGTTTCCTTTTCTGTAATCTCTGCCGCTGATAAGAACGGAGAAGTAACTCCCCTCTTAACACATTTCGTTGTAACGCCTGAAACCAGAACTAGTACGACAAGTACGATTTATTTTATCATCGACCGCCCTAGAGAATCAATCACTTTTCTGGGAAATCCCAATGTACGCGCGTTGGCTGGTGACAGCATATCTGGAGTTGCTGTGCAATACACAGGACAGCCATTAGAGTTTTATCTTGAGGGATTGGCACAATATCAGGAACTAGGTGCTCACTTAACTCCTACACTTGATGTTCTTGGATCGTATGAAGAACGCGAGCCTCTGCCACCTAATGAATATCCATCTGGATGGGTTATTTTCTGGTTAGCTATGCTCATCATCTTCACAGGCGTTACATATATCATTCTACAAGAATGGTACAAACGCCACTATGAAAACTACTTATTCCGCAACCCTGATGACCTCTATAATGTCCTGACCTTCATAAATAATTCGCGAGCCTCTGGTATGGATGATAATGCAATCCGCAAGAACCTGCATGGGAGCTTATGGGGTGGAGAACAAATTATTTATGCGTTTAAAAAAATAGATGGTAAAAGAACAGGAATGTTTGAGATTCCTCTTTTCAGGGGTTCTGAACAACGTAAGATACAGGACGAGATTCAAAAGCGTAGACAGAGAATGGGAGGAGACGCAAGGTTTATTAAAAGACCATTCTCCTAGACTATTATGTTTGAAACAATTCGCAATTTATCTGCAAGGATGTTCAAGGGACTTTTCAGACGACGTTCGAGCATTAAGATTGGATTCTATGGTCCTCCGAATGCGGGGAAAACATCTCTCGCAAATCGAATCTGCAAGGACTGGACAGGAGAAGAGATTGGCGTTGTCAGCAAGATTCCTCATGAAACTCGCCACGTGCAATTCAAGGAAAAAGTTGAGATTACCTACAAGGGTAGAATATTGACATTTAAAATGGTTGATACTCCAGGCATCGCAACAAAAATTGACTATGAAGATTTTCTCAGACATGGCATTAAAAGAAGCGAGGCGAAGAAACGTGCAAAAGAAGCAACGCAGGGGATTATTGAATCTATACAATGGCTTGATGATATGCACGCAGTAGTGGTTGTTCTTGACGCTTCAGAAAACCCTTACTCTCAGGTTAACATTACAATCATTGGCAATTTAGTTGCACGCAAGATTCCAATTTTAATTGTGGCAAACAAAATAGATTTAAAGAAAGCCGATATCAAAAAAGTTGAAGCAGCATTTCCAGAGTATCCTATCGTGGGAATATCTGCAAAAGAGGGCATTAACCTTGAGGAGTTTTATGCGGCACTCTTTGAACTAGCAAAAAAAGTATAATCATATGGTGACAAAAAGAATAAAAGGGCTTAGTTTGCAAGTCATTCCGTTTTCGGAAGTGCAGAACCTTTCGATTTCGGAACGTGTGAAGAAGATATTGACAATTATATTAAGTAATAAGATTGTCATCTTGCATGGCAGACTAAGAGCTGAAGAAGAGGCGCGACTAATTGAAGATACAATGGCTCTCGTTGACCACGTTAAAGACTTTAAGGGAATTGAACTGGCAGTAATTGAACCCAATACCCGTAACAGTAGCATCTTTGAGAGATTTAAATATACCCTTGCTAAACGACTAGTTGGCGACAGCAACGCATTAACAGTCATTGGTCCTGCATCAGTTATAAAAGAGATTAAGCGTGACCCGAAGAAAATCGAATTGATGCTACAATAATTTTATTCAGCTAGACGGTGTTGCTTGACGGACAAGAGTCGTTACGTTAACAACCCAAACTTAAAAACATATAAATGTTTATTAATCTCAATGTCGTAAAAGTAGAATGCCTTACCGTTGTGTTCATTGCACTACTACCTATGCAGATACATCAAAAGAAGTTCTTTCGGGATGTTTATGTGGGAGCAAATTCTTCTTCTACATTAAGCAAGAGAAGATAGGACAGATTACTCAACAACAGGAGCCAGAACTGACTCTTGAGGAAAAAGAACAGATGGAAGAAGAGTTGCGAGAAATCGCAGGACTACATAATCAGCCTGAAACTCCTGTGTTTCTGGATTTTGAGAGCGTGAAAGTTCTAAAGCCTGGGAAATATCTAATTGATTTGGGAAGACTATTCAGCCGCAATAAACCTCAAATCTACCAATTGGAAGACGGCAAGTATATCATTGACCTGCATTCTCTGCGGCAGTGATGGTTAAAGATTCGGAAAATTATTCTTATTTTTTCATCGAGGAGGATAATCCCTACGTTTAAAAAGAACACACACTTGAGAGTATCATGATATCATACTCATTTTTACAAAAAATTAATGTTCTGCCTTCAGCGTCTGAGATGAAATCGCTGAACGATGCGACGGAATGGATTATTGCTGCGCTTAATATCGCGCTTGTTCCCTTGCGTAAGCACGCATCAATTGTTGTTGGAGGAAGCTATGCAAAGGGGACTCTTGTCGCAAGTGCCCTATATGATGTAGACATATTCATCCGTTATAAGGGAGATATATCAGAGTTGATGTGCCATCTTCTGCCGGCTCTTCGAGAAATCTGCTTGCAACATCATCTTCTGCTGGAGAGGGTTCATGGTAGCCGTGAGTATTTCCGTATCCGTTATGCGCAAAATATTGTTTTCGAAATTGTGCCAGTCAGTGCAATCAAGAACCCAAGCAAAGCATTGAATGTGACTGATTTGAGTTACACCCATGTTTCATATATAAAGAAAGAACTGCGCAAGAACAAAAGGCTGGCTCGTGAAATCGGTCTGGCAAAACTATTCTGCAAGGCGCAGAGAGTATACGGAGCGGAAAGTTATGTGCAAGGCTTCTCAGGATATGCCCTTGAGTGCCTTGTCGTTTTTTATGGTTCTTTTCTCAGAATGATAAAGAACCTAGCACTTGCCAAAACACAGATTATCATTGACCCTGAGAAAAAATATAGTAATAAGAAAGAAATTCTTCTTTCTCTCAATGAAAGCAAGCTCCGCAGCCCGATTGTTCTTGTCGATCCCATGTGGAAGGAAAGAAATGTTCTCGCAGCATTAAGCAGAGAGACCTTGATACAATTCCAGAAAGCAGCAAAATCTTTTCTGAAGAAACCTAAGCCTAAATTTTTTGTCGTGAAGAATCTAACGGATGAAGACATTGCTGCTCGTGCACGTAAATCACGCTCAGAGATTATATGTATTGTTCTTGAGACGCCGAAACAGCCAGGAGACATTGCAGGCACTAAATTAAAGAAATTTGCTGATACATTGGCTAGATATTTTGCGCCTTATTTCTTAATAGTTAATCGTGAGTTTTTATATTCTGGAGCGCATACGGCTAAAGCATATTACTTTGTCAAACCTGCAAAAACTAATCTACGCAGAGGTCCGCCGCTAAGTATGAAAGAACATGCTCGACAGTTCAAGAAGGAACATCCGAATGCAGTTGTAAAACGCGGCATTATGTATGCGCCCCTGCCACAACCTGCCTCTGCGCAAGAATATATTAAGCATTTTCTCCAGCGTTATGCGAAGATGATAAGAGAGATGGATATAAGCAGCGCGAGAGTTGCTTAGCAGATTAAACTGATTTCTCTAGCGTTTCTATTGGATACCATTACCATTCTTGAATGCATTCTCTACCATGTAAGCGAGAGATTCTGTGAAGTAAGGTGAACTTAGCCAGACACCAATCTCTTCATCAGCATGTTCTGGAGTAATCATGAGCAATGCTTGCTTCCGGTCAACAATGAAGAAACGTGCAGGCGAGTCTATATGCTTTGCCTTCAAATTGTGTTTTACATTGAGGCGCTTGACTTTTTCTAAATCGCCTGAAAGAGCGAGGCGGACTTTAATATTTGCCTTATTAAGACGATCAAGTGCAGGTATTAAAACTCGGCTTTTGTTCTCGAAATCAGGAGCAGAAGTGCAAACCAATACTTCTTTTTGTGAACTCTCGAGAATCTCTCTAACCTTTGCAATTATATTTGATCTGCCTTTCAGAGAGCCAGTGAGGTCGTTTAACTTTATTGGTGAAATGCCTGAATTGTGAAGTTGTTCAAGCTCTGTGTACTCATTTGTTGTTTTCAAAGCTACAAGTGCCTTGACTTTCTCTTGTGCTTCAGCCATTGTCTCTGTTTTCATCTTCTCGATTATTTCTGTAGGCTTGATTGAAATATACTTTACAGGCTTGCCTATCTTGACAATTGCAAAGCCCCTCTTCTCCAATGATTCGAGAACATCATAAGTCCTGCTTCTCGGCACGCCTGAAATCTCCGCGACTTCGCCTGCAGAAGCAATTCCTTTTGAAAGCAAAGCTAACCAGACCTTGGTTTCGTAAATATTCAAATTGAAGTAGTCTTTTATGTGCCTTACTAATTCTTGTTTCATTATCATGCTTGAGTGATAAAACAAGGGTATTTAAATCTTTCTACTGTTGTAACTAACAAATGACAATTTTGTTAAATAAGGTATGCAATTCCTAAAGCAATGAAGCAACCTATTGAAATGAAAGGCATTGCAGGATAAAACTTGCCTTTCTCAGACATGTAGAAGAGAACAGCAAGTGCCAAAGTTGCTCCTATTGATACTATAAAACCGTGCCAGAATGAAAGCTGCTGCATAACTACGCTGGCAAGAATAATTGGAAATACTACGTCTCCACCCCCGAGGATTGCGACACTCACCTTTACCGATTTTTTGCTTCCTGCCTTGTCTTTTGAATTCATATATGGAATAAAGAAACCAGAAAATATCTTAAGAGTCTTAATCTGATAACGCGCCATCCTTTGCATGAATCCGGTGTGCCAGACAGCATACATATCATACAGGGAAATAATGACTAGTAGAACAATTGCAGTTGTTATTGTGACAAGTGGGACGAAGATGGCTGCAATTCCAGGATATATCATCACTTCAGTGAAATTGTGGATGATGATATTGCGTTTGAAGACCTTGAAATATGCGAGAGGCAGAGCGACTAAGATTGCGATGAATGACGCTGCGGCAAATTTAGGCAGCGCTGCTGTGAGAGTTATACCTAAAGCGATAATAACAACCAAGAAAAACCAGAGACGGAGAAATTTTTCTGCATTGAATCGCATCAACAAAATCATAAGAACTATTGCAATCACCAAGGCAATAATAATTGAAACTAAACTTGACTTCGGCTCGATGCCTTGCGGAGGATCCATGCCGTAAGGGAGATTGTAAGTTGTGATGTTCTCAAGAGTTGTAGTATTATCTTCATTGAACTTTACAACTTGTTCTATATGCGGCGCGTAAGAAGCAACTACACCTAAACCAACTATTTGTGTGAGCAAGAACATACCTAGAAGAATAAGAGTTATTGTTAGGGAGTGTTTCATAGCACAAACCCCCTGTGGGTTTCTGCAGGTTCCAGCGAACACATTTTCATGCACTCTTTAAGGGAAAGAGGTTTTTAAGGGTTTGTGCGCTTTCTATCCGCCTATTGTGAGAAAGATGAAGAAAGCAGGGTTGATTGAGACTTAAGAATTGCATCTTTTATCTCTGATTCGAAATCAGCGTAGCAATTAACAAATGAATGTAATCTCTGACGCAGAGAGGCATATCTCTCTCCTTCGAGTTCTTTTGCGCTTAATCCTGCAATTGGGGACCATATTTGTTCTTTCTCTACACTTCTTAATGTGCCTGTAAGAATGTCTTCTAGTAAAGAGACCTTATCATTTCCTAATACCCTTAAAGAGGTACGGTCTGGACTCGCACATTCTGGAGAGACTAAAGGAGTTATATCGACTGCGAATTTACTAGCTCTATCATAAATAATGAAGTTCATGCTGTAACACTCAAGATTTTGAGAAGTATAATACATCAATGCTTGGATTAGATAAAAACCATTGGGATTTAACTTATCAGGAAGATTATACTGATATGGGCTATTAGGCTTGAAGATTATCATGAATAAAAGGTAAGGAGATCATTTATATCTTTTTCCGTGCTTTTCTTTACATGTCAAGAATACGCTCGAGGTTTCAACCCCGAGTCCTTGACATATTATAATTATTTTACTAAAGGATTTCTAATGAATAAGATGTACTTGCCCTCATCTTTATCTGGCAAATATCTATTGGCTACCTCGATAATTCTCTCTGGAGTGACCAGATTATATCCTCGAGTTGTATCTTCAGGAGTCACATTATCGTCAAGCTTGTGCTCAATTGCACTCGTGTGTCCATCATTGGACTCCAATGCAGAAGCTAGATGGTATTTGACACTTCTTTTTACTCTTTCTACAACATTTTCATTGACTTTTTGTACCCTCATTTCTTGAATGCTCTCGAAGAGAGCTTCTACTGCTTCATTAATTCTTCTTGCAGGTACGCTCGCTTCAACATGCAGTGAACCCACATTATAACTTCCACTATATGAAGAGCAGATATGATACGCTAGACCTCTCCTATGACTAATATTCTGAAATAATAGAGAAGATGCATCCCCGCCAAGTATTTGACTCATTGTTCTTGCAGCATAAATATCTTGGTGATTATCAACTGGAGCAGAACATGCGAAGTAAACCTGTGCAGAAATTTCATCAGGATTTCCTGAATTTAGTATCTCTGGGGCTGGGCGTTGAACAACTGACCTCTCTATTAATGGCCCCAGTTCTGGAAACTTCTTTCTTGTTTTTACGCCTTCTGGAAATCTACCGAAATTCTCTTCTATCAATTCTTCTATGTTAGCTGGAAGCCCTCCAACTAATATTAAATCTATATTGTTGGGATGAAATCCTCTTATATGAAAATCTTTAATCTTATTGTAATCTGCTTTTCTTACTACTTCCTCTTTTCCTAACACGAATCGCCCCTTGGGGTGCCCTCTATAAAGAAGAGTATTGAACTCAATATTGCTTAAATATTCTGGACTGCTTTTAGAATCTGCTATTTCTCTAAGGACTCTTTCCCGCTCAGCGTTTCCTCTTTCTTCATCAAATCTTGGTGTTAAAACATGATCTGAAACATAGTCTAGCCATTTCTCTATATCTTCGGCTAAAAAGTCTGCCACGAAAAAAGTTCTGCCAGCATTAGTGAATGCGTTTGAACTGCCAAAGCATTCTCTGATTTTGTCGGCAGCCAATGGATTATATTTCTGACTTCCACCAGTTACCAAACAATGTTCGAGAAAATGAGCCATCCCTTCCTCACCATCTAGTTCATTTGAGGTGCCATAATTTACTCTGAGTTTTGCAGCTATTGTTTGTGTAGGAGTATTTTGCAGAGCTACAACTAACCCATTATTTAGTTTATATTCTCGATAATTGCTATTGATTATTCCCATCATTTTTCCTGACAATTACCGCTTTTAAACTTTTGTATTGTAACTACTATTTAGATACAATGATATACTTTGAAACATCAAGAATTACGTTTGCGCAATCACTCCGCTTTAGTTCGTCGGTAAGCAAAAGTAATTCTTGACTGTGCTCAAGAACCACGACACGCCACCCGCTTTAGCTGATGGTTCTTGACAAGAAGTATTATTTCAGCCTTATCGTCTCAAGATTTCTTGGCACGATGGTTTCAATACGATTGAGTTTGTAGAGAGTAGAAGCCAAATCCAGACACTTTGAGACTTCTCCATGATTAATGATAATCTTCTTAGGTCTCGGATTCATACGGCTGACATACTGTAGAAGCTCATTGCGACCTGAATGCGCGGAAAATCCGCTAATGGTCTCAACTTGCATATTAATTGTGACTCTCTCCCTATCAACAAACACTTCCTTTGTACCTTCCTGCACTGTACGACCGAGAGAACCAAGCGCCTGATAACATCCGAAGACAATAAGATTGTTCGGACTGCTAGCGAGGTTTTTGAAATATTCGACTGACGCACCACCGACAAGCATGCCTGAAGTGGCAATTATAATACAAGGTCCACCTTCCAGTACCTCTTTGCGTTCTGTTGGACTGCCTATGCGTTTTACACTGTCTGATGTGAATGGATTATTATCTTGAAATATCTGGTTGCGTACTACTGCGCTAAGGAAATCAGGATATGCTGTGTGGATTGCAGTGATATCCCAGACCATTCCATCAATATAAACAGGGACATTTGGGAGCAATCCAGTGCGCACTGCTTCTTCAACACGCAAAACCGTTTCTTGCGAGTGACCAAGACCAAGCTCTGGCAGAAGAACTTTTCCATTACGCTCAATAGTTCTTTTTACTAAATCAATGAAGTGCTGTTCTACTTCTTGACGGGGCGGCAGAACATCGTCCTTTGAACCATAAGTCGATTCTATAGTTAATGTCTCAATACGTGGAAAATGATTGACTGCAGGATCTAAGAGGCGTGTTCTTGCATATTTGGTATCTGCACCATAAACAAGGTTATGCAAGCCGTTGCCGACATTTATATGTACTTGTGCAGAGCCAAGTACGTGACCTGCGTTATACAAGGTAATACGAATGTCTGGAGTAATATCGGTTACTTCCCCATAATCTAGAGTGATAGAATGACGCACCATTTCTTTAATGTCGTCTGCTCTGTAAAGAGGAGACGCGGCTTGCTTATATGCCACACCTACGAAATCCAAGGCGAGAAGGGCAGCTATATCTCGAGTAGGGGCAGTTAGATAGACCGGACCACGATATCCCATCTTGTATAGATAAGGAATCAGCCCTGAATGGTCAATGTGTGCATGTGAAAGCACAATGGCATTGATTGAATTCAAGTCTCCTATTTCACAGACATCCATATAGGGAAATCTTTCTTGACCTTCTGAGATTGCAGGATTAATGCCGCAGTCTAAGAGAACCTTTGAATTTGGCGTGTGAAGAAGAAGACACGAACGACCCACCTGACGCCCACTTCCGAGATATGTAAGACGGACCCAGATGTCTTTTTTCTCAGGATTCCAGTCAGTATAAATCTTCTTTCCGATCGCATCAAGAAATTTTCTTCTATATATGTTGTTTGCATATAGGACTGACCTGATTTTTTCGGTAATCTTGCTTGGGATTGCGGAACTGCGCTGCACTACTGGAGACCAAAATGTTGCGCGCCGGATGTCATTTAATACAGAGCCTTGCTTGCCGATAACTACTCCTGGTTTTTTTGCCTCTATAACGACAGTACTGCGCTGCACGTCAAAGATGATATTCTCTATTGACGCTTCTTCTGAAACAATGGCACGAATTGTCTTATCAGTTTCATCTTCACTGGCAAGAATACTTTGTTCTGCGCGCAGTTCAATACGTTTTTTTATCTTATCAACGACTTCTTTTACCTTTGATTCGCCTGTCCTGAAGAACTCTTTGTCTCCAGTGTAGAGTACGATGTTTGCACCTTCAAAAATCACATTGCTTATAACCTTTGGCAACTCGTCTTTAATGCTTTTTAAAATATCTGCCATTTCATACGACTCCTATGTAAACTAAATTACAGAGAATTCCGATGATTAAGTCATATTTTGTTCTGAATTCTCTGTCTAGACAATTCTGTTTAAACGTGACACAACCAACAGAATTGTCCATATTTCTAAAGTTATTCATATGAGATTTAAAATTCCAAATTTTAATTGCTCTTTGCTGTGATAAGGGACTTGACATGTGAAAATATAATTATCTGTATTCGGCAACAATCTCTTCAGAAATTACTTGTTTTATGCCATCTTTAGTGATTGTGAAAACATCAATACCGTTGCCGGAACCAGTGTCGCGTTGTGTAGACGATTTCAGACACTCTTTCGCCAGCTCAACTCCTTCTTTAACTGATAGGTCTTTCTTATAGAGTCTTTCGAGTAGTCCTAAAATATAAGGCATTCCTGAAGAAAAGTTTGCATCATATTCCTTCACCTTATAAACTCCACCTGCTGGCTCGATAGTGTACAATTCAGAGGTTCCGTCTTCATTGAATCCGGCAATCAGCGTTCCAACGATATTCATGAGCATGGTGGGAGTTCTAATATTTCGGTAAGTCATCATGGCGACGAGTTGTGCAGCTTCCTGCACAGTCGGTCTGCTTTTTGCGCGGAGTTCTTTCAAACGAAGTTCTGCGGCAAGTAACTTATTTGTAAGTTGTGCATCTGCTACTCCTCCGGTATATGCCACTACAAGATATTCATTTACGCGCAGTATCTTCTGATATTTTTTATTCACTATCAGATTGCCTGCAGTAACTCTTCTGTCAGCACCCAATACAATGCCATCTCTACAAGCAATGCCTACTAGGCTAGTATTAGACTTCAACATGTTGTTCTTAATATCCTGTTCCATAAAGCTCTGAGAATCTTCTCGTTTATTTATTTCTCTGCAACAATCAAGAACAAATTTCCTGACGAGTGAGAACCTCTGCCATTATGTTAAGAAAAGAGTATTTAAGCCTTTTGGTTATGTCAGTATCTCCGAAAACAAAGACGAAACAGGATAGGCTTGCCTATCCTGTGAAAACTAAAGAAAAAATAATGATATCCCTTCAATGAATATTTTTGGTTCAATTGAAGATTATCTTTCTTGAGTTTTA
>Ga0209211_10003752_pt1 | contig 24328 bp, 24 predicted proteins | sample RifGroA2_FD_183992 | JGI IMG/M metagenome (GOLD analysis project Ga0209211, IMG submission 183992) | Groundwater microbial communities from Rifle, Colorado, USA - Groundwater A2 (SPAdes) (version 2) | ecosystem: Environmental > Aquatic > Deep subsurface > Groundwater | place: Rifle, Colorado...
AAGACAGGTTGCCTTGCCGCCCTTTCCTGCAATGCTTTCATACTTATCCATAGCGTGTGGGGTAACGCCCTTCTCTTGTACAAAATCAAGAATGCTTTTTGAAAGTGGATGTGAAGAAAACTTTTCTATACCGCATGCGTCGGCTAGAACTTCTTCTTCGGAGAATCCGTTGAATGTAATCACATCTGTTACGACGGGCTCTCCGTAGGTGAGCGTTTTCGTTTTATCAAATGCCACAGCGTTTACTTTGCTAAGCAATTCAAGAAACTTACCGCCCTTGATAAGAATGCCTCTGCGAGATGCGCCGCCGATAGCAGACGCAATGGCAACCGGTGTTGAAATAACAAGAGCACATGGACAAGCGATCACCAAAAGCACCAAAGCTCTATAGAGCCATGTATCAAATGGCTGGGAAAGAAAAAGCGGTGGTATTACGGCCATTAGAAACGCAATACCTACAACTATTGGCGTGTAGTATTTCGCAAAGCGATCAAGAAACTCCTGCGCTGGCGCACGTGATGCTTGTGCTTTTTCAACCAGATCGATGATTTTTGAAAATGTCGAATTCCTACTCTCTTTAGTTACTTCAATTTCTAGATATCCGTTCAAGTTGAGCGTACCGGCAAAAACAGTATCACCGATCCGCTTATCAGATGGAACTGATTCTCCCGTAATAGCGGCTTCATCAACCGCCGAAAGACCCTTAACCACCTTGCCATCGAGCGGAACGAGATCACCGGGTCGGACAATAACCACATTGCCGACCATAACATCCTCAACCAATACTTTTTTGCCGTCTGCAAGAATCGCCGTTTTTGGTGACCGTTTTATGAGTGCTTCAAGTGCCTTACGCGAACGCTCCACGCCGAAATCTTCAAAGAACTCGGCGAGCATGAAAAAAAAGATGACCGCGGCCGCTTCAGCGTATTGGCCGATATAGAGTGCGCCAAGCGATGCGATTGCCACCAAGAAATTAATGTTAAGAAACCTCTGTTTAAAAAGTCCTTTAATGGCTGATCGAAAGACAAAGATTCCTCCGGCCAAAATCGAAAGCACGTAGAGAGCTACAACGATTCTGTGATCAAGCGTCGTCAGCCCAGCGAGATACGCCAAGCCGAGCAAAAAACCGCTCGCAATAGTGAGATTTTTCTTGTTCAAGATGATACTTTCTTTCTGGTCATCATTACAATCGTCACAAGTTGTTTTTTCCTGCCTTTCTTTCATAAATTAAAATTTCGTAATGTGTTCCTGATGGTCGGAATGACCCACTGTGCCATCATTGGTGGCCATGCTGAAGTACGACTTCTTCGCAACGATAATAAAGTCCGCAAAAAACGGCTTGAACGAAAGCACCTGCACATCGGCTTGGAATTTCTTTATGAGTTTAACGTCGTCTTCGGTGGGAGTTGAATCACCACTTGGATGATTAATCAGAATGACAAATCGCTTGGCCAAAAACATGAGGTAGTAATGATAGAACACTTGGGTATCGAACGTAGCGGAGGTTTGGCCGAGAAATATCTGATGCCCAAGAAAGAGATGGTTTTGATCCAGGTACACGCCAATGATTTTTGGCACATGCTCGCTCTCAAGGTCTTTGAGGAATGCATATAAATCTTCCGGATCCCGAACTTGACCCTGAATCGGTAATTCAACGTCGGTTTCAACGATCTCAAATTTTTTGAGGTATCGTTTTGCTTCTTCGATTTTATGATTTTGTGTGTTCATAGGCGATTTCCAAAATTAATTTATATTTTTACATATCTCGTACCTCGACCACGTCCGACACGCTTTACCTTGCCCAGCTCAACCAAGCTATTCAGTGCTTGGCGAACCGTACCAAGTGCGATGCCAGTCGCTTTTACAATCTCACCCGGCGCCGCCTCTCCAACGCTTGAGACATGCTTCCATACCTCGTACTGCTTAGGAGAAAGATTGTCTTCGACTTTTTCTTCTTCGAGATACGAGAGAGCCTTTGTGGCCTGCTCCTTGATGACAGAAAGAAAGAAATTGAGCCAAGGCGAGATAGTGTCGCGATCAGTCTTGAATGTTTCCTGCGATTTGCGGAGTGCGAGATAGTATTCGTCCTTGCGGCGTTCAACAATCTGCTCGTGAGAGACGTACTGCACGAACTGGTAGCCGGATCGCAAAAGCAAAAGATTTGTGAGGACACGCGAAAGACGCCCATTACCATCTTCGAATGGGTGAATTTTCAAAAATTCAATAATGAAGTTTGCGATGATAAGGAGGGGGTGGAAACGGTTCTTCTCAAACGCATTAGCAGTCCAGTCCACAAGCTCTTGCATTTCCTTGGGAGTAAGAAACGCTTTTGTGGTCTCGAACATAATCTTTGCGACTTTACCATCCGGCCCAAGAACACCAGCGGTGTTCTCTTTCTTTTTGTAACCACCACGATGCGTGTCGTCTTTGGTCGAGTATTTAAGAAGCTGTTTGTGAAGCGAAGTAATGATACCCTCGCGAAGTGACAGGGTTTGGAAGCTATCGAACACATTCTGAAGCGTTTCGAGATAGCCCTGCACCTCCTGCGAATCACGATCGGCAAATTTAGATACCGAAAGGCCACGCATGATCTTTTCGACTTCCTCGTCAGTGAGATTTGCACCCTCGATACGAGTCGAGGAACCGGCAGAGGTAATAAGCGTCGACTTGCGGAGATTGGTAATTGCCTGTGGAGTCATCCGCAGACCCGATTTAAACTCGCCCCTAATGCCATCAATTTCAGCCAAAAGAGCCACGATGTGCGGATCGGGGTTTTTAATGCGATGATCAAATTTTCGTGTGATGTCTTTCATAAATAAGCTATAAATTAACCGCTATACTGCATATAGTGGATTATAACCGATTATAGCGGCAAATACAAGTCCACCCTGTGGGCAACAGTCCCCCGACGGTTTATGCACAGTTGACCCCGTTGTGTGCCTTTTTGGAAGGGTGTATACTGAAAATAACAACTGAATAACTTATGCCTCAAGGGGCATCCTGAAAGGTATTCCGAGTTTAAGAGCTCGCGATCCAATTATCACATTTTGTGGTATCGGATCGCGAGCTCTTTTCGTTTTCAGTTGTTGTCAGTTCTCTGATACCCCGACGGTCGACATCCGCAACCTGTAATCGACCTCACACTGCTCGGAGCTCACGGGTTTCGAGTAAATAAAAAATCTACGGGGGATGCGCGGGTGTCAGAGATTTGAATTAATTATTTATGTTCAGCAAATTTCAATCATTACCAAGTTACTTCGGCGGCAAGCGTAAGCTGGTCAAATATATTTTTAAGCCGATCAAGAAAACAGACGGAGTTTTTATCGACGCCTTCTTAGGCGGTGGCTCGGTAAGTCTCTACGCCAAAGCAAAAGGATACAAAGTTATTTCAAACGACATTGCATACCGGTCCCTGATTATCGGCAAAGCAATTATCGCCAACAATTCGGTGAGGTTAGAAAGCGAGGATTTAGCGAGACTGTTCATTGAGACCAAGCACGATGGATTTATAAAAAAGAATTACTGCCCGAAAGTCTTCACCAGCAAGATCGCCGACTTTTTGGATAACGCCGTAGTCGCCGCCCGGCAAGTGGAAAACGAAACCAAGCGATATCTCCTCTTGCACCTCATCATCAAATTCATTCTGTCGTGCCGACAGTTTGGAAAGTTCACGCATACCCGGGACACGCTGGACTTGGAAGCTCGCAAATGGGAGTGGCCGCTTCGGTCCAAGTCGCATGCCCCGAAAAATCTGCGGATGATCCAAAATCCGATGATGACTTTGGAAAAATTAAAAGATGAGGTCAATCATGGAATTTTCGACAACCATCAAGACAATGAAATACACCAAAAAGATGTGTTTGATTTTCTCAAGACTGTTCAAGGTGATGTTGTTTATTTTGATCCTCCTTACCCTGGCTCTTCTGCCTACGAGGTTGAGTATGGGATTTTAGACAACCTGCTCGTCGGCAAGAAGCTCGACAACAAGCCGAGCGGATTCTCAAACAAAGTTGCCGATGATTTTCTTGAACGAATGTTTGAAGCGGCCAAGCATATCCCTCAATGGGTTATCTCGCTCGGCCAAAACAAAGAGGATATCGGCGTGAAGCCTGAGAAATTATTGGCAATGGTGCAGAAACACCGCAAAGCCGAAGTGCAGATGATGGAACACAAATGGAGTGTGGCCAATGCCGGTGGCCGCAACCAAAGCAATAACATTGAGTACATGATCGTAACCGTATGACCAAAACAAAAACACAAATCAAGACGGTGAAAATTAAGGAATGCGTTCCGAACTCTTGGAATCCCAACGAGATGAACGCCCGACAATTTTCGTCGCTCAAAAAAGCCCTGACCCGTTACGGACAGACCAAGCCGATCCAAATCGGCGTCTGGCCGAATATGAAAGTCAAAGACGGCTATGTGATTGTGGGCGGTTATCACACATGGAAAGTGCTTGGTGAACTTGGAAATGATGAGATCGAAGCAAATGTCCACGACTTCAAAAGTGAGGACGAAGCGAAACTGTATGGACTGACCGACAACATTCACGGCTCGAACCAACAACTCAAACTCGGCAAGCTCGCCTACGAGCTGACGCAGAATGGCTACTCGATCAAAGAGATCGCAAGCAATCTCGGCGAGGAGGACGTGAATGTTAAAGACGCACTCGACCTCATCAAAGACGAAATCGAAAAGAAAATGATTGAGCTCAAGAAGGCCGAGCGTGAGAACTTTGTCGCCCTGAACTTCATCGTCGACAAAGACCCGAAAGAAGCCGCCGATGAATTTATAAAAGCAGTTACCGCATTCGCAAAGACCAAAGGCGTAAAGGTCGGCAAGGTAACGCAGGATATAAACAAGAGCCGAGAAACCATTGCCCTTATAAGTTTCAACGTGACCAATCCGCAGAAAACCGTTATTGACGAAGCGTTGGCCGAGGTCGCCAAAGCCGAGAGTGTGAGCGAGAGCAAGGCACTGGAAATCATCTGTTCAGACCGGATAACGGAAATAAACGGCAATAAACAGAAATAAAATGGCTAAAAATGTCGACATACAAAATGCAAAGTACCAAGAAGCGGTTCGCCTCAAATACGCCGGTGAATCGTATATCGTCATTGCCAAGAAGCTCAAGACGCCATTATCAACCGTACAAAAGTGGTTCATGTTCGGCGGACTGCTCAAAGAGGAATACGACAAGTTCCGTGATGAGCAAAACGAACTTAAGAAAGCAGATGCCCAAGAGATACTCAGAAAGAACCTTGCCGTTGCGGCGAGCATGATGATCGCCCTTATGGGTAGCTCCGATGACAACGTTAAATTTCGCGCCGCCAAAGAAGTACTCGACAGAGAACTCGGAAGCCCGAAAGAGACGGTCGAACATCGGGGATTATTTGGAACAGACATAAGCTATGAACAAATCCTCCGAAAAGCAAGAGAGAAACCCCCTCCAGATGGTTAACGACCTCGTGGAGGTGATGAGGATTTGCGACGCTGAACCGCAAGAATTCATCGAGAGGTGTTTATCAATAAAAACCAAGAATCAGCAAACTGTTCTTTTACACCTGAATACCGCTCAATCCCTGATCTACAACCGGATCAAGAAACTGCGAGCACTCGGTAAGCCAATAAGAATGCTTATCCTCAAAGCCAGACAAGAGGGAGTCTCAACACTGTGCGAAGGGCTGATATTTGAAAGGACTGCACGGTTTGAGAATACCAACTCGCTTATAGTTGCCCATGAACCCGAATCAACAGACGCAATCTTTGCCATGAGTAAGCTGTTCTACGACCTGCTTCCCACATGGGCGAAGCCAATGCGCCGGTACGACAATAAGAAACAGATGGTGTTTGAGAATCCCGAGGAAAAGACCAGAAGTGCAGACCCCGGACTGCGAAGCCGAATGGTGATAGCCACTGCAGACAAAGTGAAAGTGGGTAGAGGTTTGACCCTCCACAATTTTCACGGCTCGGAGGTGGCCTTCTGGAAAAATGCCAAAGACCTGATGCTCTCCGTCCTGCAAGCAATCCCAAACCTACCAAACACCAGCGTATTCCTAGAGTCCACTGCCAATGGCTTCGGAGGCGACGGCGAATATTTCTACCGAAGCGTGCAAGATGCACTGGTCGGTAAGAGCGAATTTGAGCTCATGTTCCTGCCGTGGCATCTGATGCCCGAATACAGCACAGACTTCACTAGTGATAAAGAAAAGATAAAGTTTTCCGAAACACTGGACGAATACGAACGGGATCTCAAGACAAAGGCCAAACTGACCCTAGAGCAACTGAACTGGCGACGCTGGGCAATCCGAAATCTCTGCGGTGGAGACATAGAGAAGTTTAAGCAAGAGTATCCAGCAAGCATCGAGGAAGCATTCGTTGCCTCAACCAAAGGAGTTATCCCGAAGCAGTACATCGAAGCCCAAAGCAAATTCACCCGGGCCCCGATACGAAAGCTCGATGACATCCTTATTTACGAGGAACCGAATCCGAGACACTTCTACAGCTTGGGTGCAGACCCAAGCGAAGGGATCGGACAGGATGACTCGGCGATCACGGTAATCGACAAGATGACCGGACGTGAAGTCGGAAGCTACGTGGGACAGATACAACCAGACCTGTTTGCCAAGAAAATCAAACAGACTGCCGAATTGTTCAACGAAGCACTGGCTGTCATCGAAATAAACAATCATGGACTGGCGGTAATAAACGCTCTCAAAGCAGAGTACGGCAATCTTTACCAAAGAACCGTATTCGACAAAGTCACCAACACCAAGAGAAAGGAACTGGGATGGAAAACAACCCAAACCACAAAGCCCCTCATGGTCGACGACTTTATTGCCGGATTGCGTGACGAGGAAATCGGACTCTCAAGTACGGCAACCGTAAGCCAGATGATGACCTTCGTACACACCAATGAAAGCAATCGACACGGTATGGGAGCGGAAACAGGACAAAAAGATGACTGCCTTATTTCAGCAATGCTCGCATGGCAAGGACTCAAGGAACTGCCAAGCGCAATGCCAAAGGCAACAAAAGGTCGATCAATGAAACTTTACTAATATGGCCAACACTAAAGAACTACAAAAATATAACAGTGAGTACGATGAAGCGAAAAAGAACTTCATGTACTACTACAAACCCGAATTTGATCGGGGTTATAAGCTGTTCTCCTCTTGGAACGGTGATCGTGCCGTAGAGCTAGAACAGACCAATGACGGCGAAGTGTGGCAATCCAACGTCTTCATTCCCCAAGTATTTGCATACATCAAAACCTTTTTACAAAAGACTGTTGGCATTACCCCTGACTTTAAGCTCGAGGGAAAGAACAGTGAAGCCGTCAAAGACCTGATCCTGTGGCTCTGGGAGATTGGTATGAGTGATGACCTGATCGACTACTTCCTGCAGGTATTCATCTGCGGAACGACCATTGGCAAAGACTTCCTCAAGAAAGAGACAAAGAAAAAGAGACAGAAAGAGATAGGCATGATCGACAAGATCAAGAAGCTCATCTTCAAGACGGCAACAGAGAAAATAACCTTCCGGCCAGACTTTGACCCGGTAGACATTTATAACTTCTACCCACACCCGAGGATGAAAAAGATTGCCGATCCATTCCCCGTATTTCACCGATACGTGCTGACACTGGACGAAATGAAAGCCCAATACCCGGACGTACCAGCAAACACATGGAATCAATTCGTGGACAAAGACGGCGAGGTTATAAAGTCCGGTGGCGATATTACCGATTACGCCTACGTGCGAAAGGAAGTCCTGATCCAAGTGCGTAAGAACTTGAGAGAAACCACCAAAGCGTCCACACCAATCCAAGGCAACCCAAACAACCCGGTCCAACTCCCAGTCTCAAGCGATAAACTCTTTGAAATCGTAGAACGATGGACTGATGACCACCTCTGTGTGTTTCTGCCGATGGAGGGAACGCCAATCGAGATCAAAGACAACGACAACCCCTACGACCACCAAACGAAACCATACTCCCGAACTGGCTTCTTCCCCCGACCGTTCTCGTTCTACTGGCTCGGTATCCCAAAGCTCGTAGACCATCTGCAAGAGCTTCTGAACTCCGTGACCAATCAAAGAGTGGATGCCGTGACCATGAAAATTCACAGCATGATTGCCGCGGCACCGGTGGCTCTCCCCGGATATAAACAATCCACGATCACAGTACGACCACTAGGAATCCTATGGACGAATGACCCGAACTCCGTCAAGGAACTGAAGTTTGGCGACGTAAACTCCTCAGCATTCGTCGAACCCGATCACATTAAAGAAGCAATGAGGATCGCAGTCAGCATAGACGAATACACCACCACGGCCGGTGCAGACCAAAGACAAACAGCAACCGTTGCCTCATTCATGCGAGAAGCCACGCTCGAGGGAGTGAAGCTGTTTCTGATTATGCTTCGCAATTCCTACGTGATGCACTTTGAACACTGGATTTGCATGATGAAGCAATTCTGGACGACCAAAGGCGTGATGCCAGACAAAGCAGTCGCAATCCTCATGCGACATGGACTTATAAACGAAACAACCGAAAACATCGAAGGACTCTTTGACTACGACTATGAGATGTCCCTTGAATCAACATCCAACCTTGCCACGTCCTCTGAACTTAGAAAATCAAAGGACTTGGAACTCTGGGGATTGATCAAAGACGTGGATCAACTCGTCGATCCCGAAACTGGCACTGTGTACTCGGTAAAGAAATTCAAGATTTTAATGAAGCTCTTTGAGGACTACGGCTGGGAGCCAACCAACTACATTGCCGAAAATAAACCTGCACCAGTAATACCGAATCCTGCAGACGTAACACCGCCGGGCCCCGGTATGCCCGACGTAGCACCCGGTGATGCACCAGCAATTGATCCGAATGAGGTGCCGCCGACTGTACCACTGGCCGGAAATCAACTCGGTGCAGAGTTAGGAAACGCAATGAAGCAATAAACCTATGAACGACACACTACACAAAGACATCGAGGAAACAATAAGCAATCTCTATGAGACCAAGTATTTTTCTGCGTTGTCCGAACTTATTGCGAACGAACTGGAAGTCACAAAGACGTGGCTACTCAACAAAGGACTCACTGCAGATGAGATGCGATTTTATCAAGGTCGAGCCGAGGGCTTGGGAGTAATCCTGCTCCGGATTAAAACCATTCACGATGATCATATGAAAGCACCACCATAAAAACCAACAGGACAAAAGGAAATCGCCAAACATTTTTTGAGGGGTTCAGCTGGCCTCTTAAGATAGGATTTCTGGCGATTTCCATATCTTGAGAGACCAACCGAGCCTCCGCAAAGGGGCTCGGTTTATTAAATCAACGGACGCCAAAGTAGGTCTGAGTGAGGTCAGACTGAAATAAGGATTAATCCGTTGCTATAAAGCCTATGGACAACAAAAACAATTCCGGCGCCGATCCGAATGCAAAGTCAGAGACTCCGTCTTTTGACGATGCAGTCGGCAAGGAACAACCGGTCAATTCCGTTCCGTCGGGCACTCCGAGCGGAGACCAACCTGACAAGAAACCAGACGCCCCGGCTAAACCCGAGGATCAATCTGGCGTAAAGCCAAACGATAAGAGCGAAAGTCCCGAGGGTAAAGACAAAAAGCCCGAGGGCGAAACGTCCTTCTGGGGCAAGTTCAAGAGTGAAGAGGATGCAAAGCACTCCTATGACGAAGCCCAGACCAAGATTATCGAGCAAGGCAAAGAGCTTAACGACCTCAAAGCCGCAAGCGAGAAAAACGATCAGTTTCTCTCAATACTCGACAAGGCATTGGTCAAGCAACCGCAACTGGCCGAACAGTTGAAAGCGGCACTCGCCGAAGCCATGAAAGCCAGCGATGCAGAGCCAAAGGACGAGCTCGATATCGAAGCTATCCTCGATAAAAAACTTGAGGAGCGAGAGACAAAGGCAAAGACGAAAGCCGAGATAGACAAATGGATCGGTGAACACGAGGACTTCAAAGAACCCGAGCTGGGTCACCAAGTGCTCGACATCATCGAGAAAGAAAAGCTTCCATTCAATGCCCGGACACTTCAACTGGCCTACGACTCCATCACAAAGGATTCGCAAGCAAAGAAAGCGGCCGATGAAGCTCTCAAGAAAGAGGAAGTGAAAAATCTCGAGCGAGAGAACGCATCCGGTGTCGGAGGTGGCTCCCCAGCTACCAAAGGCAACACCCCACAAGACAGTCCCTTCGACGATCTCGTGGGATCAAGTATCAACCCAAATAAAGTCCGGTAACGCTTATAAGATTTGAGGTCTAGTGAGCGGTTGCCGGTCTGTAACAACCACAACCTATGGCAGAACCAACACACATCATCGGATCAAGGAACACCCTGACGATTGAACAGTCTCAGCGTATTCCCGATGTCGATGACAAAATTTTCCTGCTTGAACCGGGAGAATCACCGCTCACCGCCTTTTTGACCCAAATCGGAAAGATTGGCGACGGTGGAGGCAAGTTCAAAGGCATGGCACTCCAAAAGAGAGTCGTGTACAACCCTGAGTTTACTGAATACGAGGATCAGTACTCCGGTGTCTGGGCGCAGATCAACAATGCTACTGGCTACACGGCCGGTGCCACTGCTCTCGTCGTAGACAATCCAAGCGCGGCTATTTTCTCCAAGTTCGATCTGATTAAAAACACTCGAACCGGTGAAATTATGCGCATCACAGCAGTCGACTACTCAACCCAAACTCTTACGGTAACTCGTGGAGCTGGTGCGACTGCGGCCGCCGCTATCCTAGATAACGACTGGCTCTTGGTTATCGGCCCTGCGTTTGAGGAAGGGTCGAAGTCCGGTGATTCCAATACGACCAAGCTCGTAAAGGTCACCAACTACACCCAAATCTTCAAAACGAAGTTCGGGGTCACCCAAACCGAAAACGCTTCGAAGCTCTATCCGCAAGGCAATCCCGGTGCGGACTTGAAATACCTGCGCGCAAAGCACGGTATCGAACAAGCAAAGAAAGTCGAACGTGGATACTGGTTTGGCGAAAAGAAAGAAGTTACCGGTCCCGATGGCAAACCATTGCGTCTAACCGGAGGCATTCTTGAGGCGATCACCGCCGCTGGCAACGTGCAAGATGAAGCCGCTTCAGCTCTGACCGAGCCGGAGTTCCGCTCGTTCTTGCAGAACTATGCCTTCAAGTACGGATCATCCGAGAAGTATTTCTTCTGCGGCAATGCCGTGCTCGGCTACTTGGAAAGCTTTGCAACTTCCAAGATGTATATCGTGCCGAACGATAAAACCTACGGAGTCGAAATTCGTAAGTTCCAGTCGTCATTCGGAACGCTGAACATTGTTCGTCACCCGATGTTCGACAACCAGTACGCCGGTATAGGTGTAGTGGTCGATCTCTCCACGCTCAAGCATTGTCCGTTGAATGGCCGAGACACCATGCTCGAAACCAACATCCAAGACAACGATGCTGACGAGGAAGTCGATCAGTACAAAACCGAAGTCGGCTTGCAGAGAGTCAACTTCGAAAAGAACGCATTGCTCAAGGGCGTTGTCTAAACGTCAACGGCTCTGCTCTGACTCGCTGGCTTTCACTCACGTGGAAGCCAGGAGTAAGAGCGGAGACCAGAGATTATAAATTAACCATTTACACCTATGACTAAATTTAATTCCCACATCAAATCCTTAAAGATCGTTCTCAAACCGGCAATGCCGACATTTGAGGGCGGGACTAAGGTCGGCGACGTGCCGGGCAAATACGCCCTGTTCGTCGACGGTCAATTCGAAACGCAAGACAAGGAAATCATCGAGAAGCTAGAGTCCCTACAGACATTCAACGTGGACTTCTGGAAAGCATCCGATGAACCTGAAAAAACCAAAGAGCCGGAGGTCGACGGCGACTTGCAGAATCACACCAAAAAAGAGCTTCAAGCACTGGCCACAGAAAAAGGCATCGAGCTTGATGGATCAGAGACCAAAGATCGTCTGATCGAACTCCTGCAAGAGAAACAAGAAAACTAAACACCCACGCTTATGGCAATAGTATCTGCAGACCTAAAAGAATATAAGTCCACCAACGCAAATTCCGACGGTGCGGATATTTCCGTAACCGAAGTCGTGGACAACGTCGATAACAACCTCTTCACAGACATAACCGGTGATGAGGCGGCGGCCGGAGGCACGGAATACAGAAAGATATTCCGCAAAAACACACACGCCACACTTACATGGCAAAACGTCGTGTCATGGCTTTTAAGCCAACCGACCAATGCCGCCCTGTCGTTCGGATTCGGCCTAAACAGCGTTGATGACGCAGACGGAGCACAAGGCAATATGTCGGCATTCGGTGCGAATGCTGTTGTTGCAGTTGTTTCCGATGGCGTTGACACCAGAGTAGTAACAGTCGTCGGTGAGGACGCATCCGGAAACAGACAATCAGAAAATCTAACCCTTAACGGCACCACCGAGGTCGTGGGAACTTTGACGTTCTCAAAACTCTACGGTGCGTATGTGGCTTCAGTCTCCGGAGCACGAATTGTAACCATTCGACAAGGATCTGGGGGTGTAACCCGAGGCACCATCGGCATCAACAAAAAGATCAGCTTTATCTGGTACGGCAAAAAGTACACCGGAGCTTCTCTTGGAAATGCCGAGGGTGGTGACATGGCAAGCAAAGCCGCCGGACAGAAAGCCGGTGACATCGCACCAGCCGCAAACTTCGGTCTCTGGTATCGCCTCACGTGGCCAACCACTGCCGGAGCTGTCACTGCTAACTCAACGCAAGTGAAATCCGAGGGCGACACCGCCGCATAGAGAACTTATAACCTATGGCCAAAACTTTCCTCACCAAAAAGAATAATGCCAAAAGCACGATCACTGATAATCCTCTCGGATCGGGAGCGACGACTTTGAACGTGCAGACTGGCGATGGGGTAAAGTTTCCGGCGGCGCCCTTCCACGCAACGCTCTACACAACCGATGCGTCACTCGGGGAGATTGTAAAAGTCACTGCAAAATCCACCGATGCATTCACCATTACGAGAGCGCAAGAAGGAACCTCTGCCCAGTCATGGGTACAAGGGGCGAAACTTGAATTGTTAGTGACTGCTAAGCTCTTTGACGACTTCCAGACCCGAACCGAGATTATTGTCGCAACAGACGGTTCGGGCGATTACAACTGCGACGGCACTGCCGATGAGGTGGAGATCAACGAAGCACTAAACAGTCTGCCGTCATCAGGAGGAATCGTACGACTCAAGAAAGGAACCTACAACATCGCCGGAAGCATCGACATGCTCAAGAGTAGCGTGATCCTCCAAGGAGAGGGCAAATCAAGCAAGATATTCCTTTCCAACTCCGGCAACGTGGACATCATTCGCGTCGGCAATGGCACGACCATAGTGAATGACTGCGTAGTGGAGGATCTGATGGTAGACGGCAACAAAGCCAATCAAACATCACTCGGTTCAGCGGTTATCATCTGGGGCGCATCCGGAACGAAAGCCCTCCGCAACATAGTCCGAGGATGTCGACTCACGAATTGCTACTTGGACTGTCTGAAATTGATCTTTGCCGACAAAGGCATGATCGAAAATAACGTCATTGATGAAAATATAGGAGGTGCGGGCATTGGTATTTTCTCAAGCTCACAGGCAAACAGCATTATCGGTAATGTCTTGCTTCACAATTTGTATGGCATTTACTCGAATGCACACTACAACAACGTCACCGGCAACGTGATTGTCGATAACACTTCCTACGGGGTGTACTTGAACGGCGTCCTAAACTTCAACGTTTCCGGCAACTGGTTTGGAAGTATTGCATTTTTCCAAACTGGCGTTTACTTGGCGGCTAATGCTTCAAGAACCGCAATCACCGGCAACAGCTTCTATCAGCCGTACCGAGCTATTCTTGGTGCGGCCAGTGCTACCGTACTCGGCAACGTGATAAGTGGCAACAGCATTTATCTCGCAAATCAAGAAGCGATCTATCTGCAAGCTGGAGCAAATCAAAACAACATCTCCGGCAACATGATCCGCGCAACTGCACAGCACGCCATCAGAATCAGGGGATCGAAAAACATCATTGCCAACAATATGCTGATCGACAATGGCACAGGAACTAACAATACCTACAGTGATATTTTTCTCGATGATGATGCAACAACCTTCTCAACCTACAACACGGTCATTGGCAACAACTGCCAAGCGGCGGCCGCAAATAAAGTTGCATACCACATCCGAGAGAATGCCACCGGCGATGACTTCAATTTGGTGATCGGCAACGTGTGCAAAGACGGAGTCACCGCTCAAATCTCACTGCAAGGCACCAACTCAGTGCGAGGAACAAACATACCAGCATCTGGTTAACACTTATGCTCAACTCCTATCAATTCAACACGGCACAACTTAACAACACTGGATCAAGTCCGGTGAGTAAAGGCGTGAGCTACGTGCTCGACTTGTTTGGATTGATAGCAAAACCGATCACATACCTCTTTGACCAATTTGTCACGGTGCTGAACGTGAGGACATATGTTCTCGACATTCGGAATCTTGCCACAAAGATTGAGACCTATGTGTTCGATGTTTGGAATCTTGCAACAAAATCCCTGACGTATGTGCTGGATATCAGAAACCTTGCGACAAAAGCACTAACCTACATTCTCGACATCCGGAACTTGGCAACGAAAACCGCAACGTACCTGTGGGATCAATTAATTCTCGCAACCAAGGCGATGACCTACCTGTTCGACATCATCGGGGGAGCTGTCATGACACTGACTTATAAGCTCGACATTAGAAATCTGATCGCCAAGAACCCGAATTACTTACTCGATATCCTGATCACGTTAGGCAAGCAATGGACGTACCTGTTCGACAACTTCCTATCCGCAGTCCGAACGACAATCTACCAATTCGACATTCGCAATCTCGCAACAAAGATTGAAACGTATGTATTCGACCTTGGCGATGCAGTCGCAAAGATGCTGACCTACAAACTCGATATCCGAAACTTGGCCGGTGAGACAATGACGTACCTCATAGACATCCGAGGCCTTGCGTCAAAGGCATGGACGTATGTGCTGGATATCAGAAACCTTGCCACCAAGAATCTGCAGTACATCCTCGACATCCGGAATCTGATCGCAAAAGTAGAAACCTACCTGTCCGATATTCTGCTGAACGTGCAAAAACAGATGACCTACCTGTTCGACATCATGAGCTTCGTAGCTCGAGCGATCATCTACAAATTCGACATCAACGCACTCGTGGCCAAGATCGAAACGTACAAGCTCGATATAAGAATTCTTATAGCAAAGATTGAAACCTATCTTCTTGACATACGCCAGTTTGCCACAAAGTCAGTGACGTATGTGATGGACATTCTCATCACACTAGCCAAGGCGTGGACGTACAGATTCGACATCCTGATCACGATTGGCAAGCAATGGACATACCTGCTGGATATCCGAGGACTAATATCCAAGGCCCTGCGGTATGTGTGGGATATCTGGAAAATTCCGGCTGGCGTAAAGATTGCCGTCGAAATTGTATCGGCGAAATTATCAATCCTGTTGCTCTCGGCGAGAGAAACTCTGGGACTAAGCACAGCCAAGACAAACGTTGAGGTCAAAACCGCTCGGCAAGATCAGAAACTGCAGATTGCAAAGACTGACGTGACTTTGCCGGGTAAGAAACAAGACATAAACCTATGAGCGTAAAAATCGTACAAAACGACACCCGTCCTCCACTCGAATTCACCCTAACGCAAGATGGTGCACCGGTGGATTTAACCGGATGCACGGTGAAGTTCTACATGAAAGATGCAACCACCGGATCGGTAAAGATCAACGGCGTGGCTTGCACGGTTACCGATGCCACTAAAGGCAAATGCCGATACAGCTGGACAGGTTCAGACACGAACACGGTCGCAACGTATCTCGGTGAGGTCGAGGTCACGTTCCCGGACGGCAAGATTCAGACCGGCTACAAACAACTATCAATCATCATTCGTGATGACATCTAAACCCATATGATCAGAGGCGATATAAAAAAAGGAATAAAAAACGAAGTCGATGATCAGACTATCGATGACACCCTGCTCAACACATGGGTGCAGAAAGCTGACGAAAAGGTTCAGAGCTGGCGGCCACCAAACGATCAAAACCAGACGTTTGATTACTGGGACTACCTCAAGACCGAGCAACCCTACACGACTGTAGCCAATCAGACGAAATACCCGGTCCCCGAAAACTTCCGTGCATTTATGGAATTAAAGATCGGGACGGATACGAAGCCTTATACATTGATCGACTTCCGCAAACGAAGCGATTACACAAGCCATGCAGTCTACCTCCTCGGTGGCTCGTTTTACCCGATAGCAACTCCAACGAAAGACGGCGATGCCATGAGTTTGGTGTTTGTCCGAATTTCCGATGACTTTGCGTCCGACAACGATGAGCCGGAAGTAGAAAAACTCTACCACCAAGCCTATGTCGAGTGGGGTAAGAAAATGTACTACAACCTTCAAGGTGACACCGAGCTTGAGAAGCAAGCGGAAAATAACTTTGAACGAGTCATGGTCGGCAAATGGCGAGATCAAGAGATCGCCCGAATGGCGGCCGCTTCCGATCAGGCTGAGATTCCAAGAAGTAGTCTCGTATAAAACACTATGGCACTCGCAAAGAAAATTTGGAAAATATCACGCTTTCACCAAGGCCTCGGCAATATAAACGCTGAGGGCATGTTCTGGTGGTCGCAAGGACTGGACTTTGAAGCGTCACCGCCTTTCTTGCGCGTGGCCAACAAGATGATCAAAGAAGCCGACAGTGCGTCAGTCCCCACGTTAGCTGATGTGTACTGGGGTACCATTTTTGACAGCACCAACTACGTCAACAACATGCTTGATGGCAAGATTTTCCGATACAACTACCCGAGCTGGACTGAAGTCCACGACAACGTAAATGCGTGGGGAGGTTTGGGACTGTTCGGTGACAGCCAGATCGATAACTACGTCGAGAAAGGATATTTGTACTTCGCCTCAAATGGATACGCCGGTAGATACGATGCCAATACCTTAACGTGGAGTGATTCGTGGCAAAGTTTCGCCGTATCAAATAGTGCAGAGCTTTGCCCGATAAATAAATTTCTAAAATTCATCTGCTTCGGAAACCAAAGATACTTGGCCGTGTGGGATCAAGGAGCTGGAACGTGGAATTCAACACGCATCATCCTGCCACTTGGATACAAGATCAGATGGCTTCAACCGCTTACAGATTATCTCGTGATTTGTGCTCACCACAATGCCTTCGGATCAGCTCTCTTTTTCTGGGATGGTTACTCTCAAACATACAACCGAGTAATCCAACTACCGCAAGTCCGGGCCCTTGCCGGTGTGGTCGATAAAAATACGCTTTACATAATTACTGGCGACGGCTGGATCAATCTTTTTAATGGCGTAGGACTTATAAAACTGGCTCGCTTCCCAGACATCCAGCTCGATGCCAACTATGCCAGCCTTATAAACATCAACCCGGACGCAGTCAAAGTTTTTCAAGGATTAATCCTGATCGGCAAAGGCGCAAGCGGATATGACATGTCGAAACGATTCCTGCCCGGTGGTATTTGGGTCTTTAACCCAGTAACGAAAGCTTTGTATTTCAAACATACGATGTCGAACAATGCCATCACCAATACCAGTGGTTTTGGCGTGATCAGTGTCGGAAGCATTCTTGTCGACACCGGCGGTAATATTTTCCGAGCCGCTTGGTACAAAGGTGGCGGCTCCGGAGCGTATATCATCGACGCTTCGATGGATCAAGGGAGTGCGCGACCCTACAACTGGGGAGCAATCCTCGTGACTCCGCTTCTCGATGACGAGCCGTACCTCCGCAAACGGTTCAAGCAAGTAATTCTGAATTTCTGGAAACCACTCGTAAACTCGAGCTTTGCGAGAATAGTGATCAAATACAACACTACCGAGCAATATCAAAAATATACTCAGTACGCCTTAAGTGGTTCAAGCACTTATTTTGATCTCTCGTTTCTACCCGGTTCGCCGCCTTACTACGAAGTCGGTGATGAGATAACCGTGCTCTCCGGTGGCGGTGCGGGACAGATAAGACATATTGCCTCAATCGATACTGCCCTCAAGAGAATCTATGTGGACGAAACACTCTACAACAGCGAAAGCTACGACAGTAATTCCTACATCTTGCTCTCCTCGTTTAAAAAGATAGCCACACTCAAGGGGAGCGATTATCCGGCGGCAGTGAATAAACTGCTTCGGTTCAATGCGAGGTCGAAAAAGATACAGCTAAAAATTGAGATATGGTCGCCATCGGGATTTATTGGCGAGTGGGATATGGGAATTTCTGATATCTCAACCGTGTACATCCCGGATCGAATAATTAAATAAAAAACATATGCCTATCGAAACAACACAACCAACAGCTACAGATACAAGTTCCCCTACAGGAGCAACCGCACCCGTCGCCACAAGCGATCCGAAACCTGTGAGCAAATTCAAACTCGAAAAAATAGATACAGACAATGTGAAAAAGACTGACCAACGTGCTGACGTGACAGTTCTAAACATTCCTGCACTGCAAAAAGAAAAAGCAGACATCGAGGCCATGATGGCCAAATTCAAAACGCAACTCGACCAGATTAATGAGGTCTTGGACGAGTTTAAAAACCTACCATAACCACCATGAACGAAGATAAAAATTCCAATGATCCGCAGATGGGGTCGATCCTCAGACTCCTTCGTGACATTCCGATTCTCGATGTCGCACCAACCGATACGCCAAGAACGCCGATCAGCTTTGCGATCTACGAGAACGGTGCCACTCGTCGGTTTTACATTTTCTTCAACGGCAACTGGAGATACGTAACCCTCACATAAATCTATGGCAACAATAACCATCCAAAAAGGTCAAACCTTATCGGGAATCGCCAAACAGCAAGGGACGACGGTAGACGCCCTACTTAAAGCCAACCCGAGCATCAAGAATCCGAACCTGATCTACGCCGGATCGGCTTTGAGTTTGCCCGAAGCACCGAAACCCACGCCCGTTGCCCCGGGGGCGAGCGGTTCTGCGCCGATTACACCTGTGACACCTCCTACCCCCGTAACCACCCGTGTTGACCAAATTTCGAGCCCGGGGGCGAGCCCTGTCCCAGCCAAGAACACCCTGTATGGAGCGGATGTGCCTTCTAGCACCTCTTTGCTCGAAAAATACCGGTCCGACTTGGGACTCAACACCGCCCTCAAAAGCATGCAGGACAGCCAGACTTCCTACCTCGATACACTCAAGAATTTGCCGAAAAAATCCGACCTTTATAAAACTGAACGCACCACTCGAGGCATTGATCAGATGCAAACGAATCTGCAGAGCTTGGATGACCGACTCGCAAAAATGGATGAGGCAATTAATGCTTCCGAAAAAGATATCCGCGATCGAACGATACAAAGTGGCGGTCTTGTGACCGAAAGCCAAACGCAACGATTAGTCGCTTCCGAAAAGAATCCGCTCATCGATGAATACCGAAAGCTTCTATCTGAACGCAACCAACTGGCAAACAAATTGGGAGTAGCCGACGCTTCTGCCAAAGATGCGGCCGGTATGGCATACGATGACTCAACGCTTCCACTCAATGTCGCAGAAAAGACACTCGGCTTCCAAAAAGATCAATACAGCGTACTCGGCAATCTTCTAAGCCAAGTATTCGGTGCATCAGAAAAAGATGTCGCAAATATTATCGATGCCGCCAAGTACGGCAAAGAACAAGAAAAGAAAAATGCTCAAGAAGTAATTGACCGTGCGATAAAACTTGCCAATCTCGCCAACGATACACCATCTGGCCAGGTGTTTGATATTGCCGGAACGAAAGTAGTCGGCACTAAAAAAGCGTCGAGCAGTGGTGATGGTGGCAGTGCAAGCGATGTTGAAGCATATGCGCTCGAACTTCTAAACAATCCAAACTTCACCGCAAGCAACGTGCCACAAAACATCCGGGCCCAAGTCCTACAGAAACGAGATCAGATCATCGCTGAAACAAACACTCAACAGCAAGCAGATGCTCAAGCGGCCGAAGCATTGAAAGCAAGCCAACCAAAAATAACCGCCCAACAATTTGGTTCTGGGGTCAAAGACGTATTCACCCAAAAGATACCGAGCCTCGCAAAGTCCGGATACAACACTAGCAAGAACTTTTTCAAAGGACTCTTCGGGATCGGAAATTAAAACGTTATGGCTTACATCAAAGACCCTAAAACAGGAAAGTACATAAACACCGGCTCTGCACCGGCCTCTCCTCCACTCACCGTACCCAAACCATCGTCGGCCGGTACTGCAGTGAAGTACCAAAAGAATGCCGAGGGAAAGTTTATAACGGCCGAGGTAGAGAAAACAGCCGGTAAGCCGAACGTGACAACAGTCGAGGGACTGCGAGATTTTGCTTTGCAAAATAACGTAGACGTCTCCTCCACTCAACCTAAAGAATCAACACTGCAGAAAATACTCCACGTGCTCAACACCGGAGGATATGCAGTCGGTGGTCTTATAAGCGGAAAAGGAATCAAGGCCGGAATCAAGGAACGCATTCAGCCGTCTGAAGCACTTGGAATCAAAAGCAAAGTCGGTGGATTTATTGCCGACATCCTACTCGATCCGACAACATACCTAACCTTCGGTTACGGAGCTGGTGCAAAACTCGCAACCAAAGCTGGTACGGTGGTGCTCAGTAAAACCGGAACGTCACTCCTCAAGAAGTCGATCCTTGAAGTCGGCGAACAGGGTGCAAGAAAAATGCTCGCCGAAAAAGTGCTTGCAGAGGGTGGCGAAAAGTTTCTCGCAAAAGGTGGTCTGAAGTTCGCTGGCAAACAGGTACTGCCACGATCGGCCGTCACCGCTCCGTTCAAAGCCGCAGATTGGCTTGTAGAAAAGACTCCTGTGGTCGGAAAGATATACGAGAGTGCAAAAGACTTGGCTGGTAAAGCATTTGTGCCATTCAAAAGCATTAAAGACCTACCCGGACGCATCGGTGAGGAATATGTCGATAAGTTTTCACAATTCACCAAAGCAACCAGGTCCGAAGTCGGCAAGGCCGCAGATGAAGCAATCAAGCTCGGCAAAACCGCCACCAAGGAACTCGGAAAGGATGCCGGTACTAGAGTCGGTCGCATGATCGAGGGAATGGCAGAGATTCCTGCAAAAGTATCCGATGGAGTTGAGAAAACGGCCACTGCAGGAAATAAGATCATCGATGACATCATCGGACACATTCAAGGAGAGCATAAACGCTTCGCAACGCTAGAAAAAGAACGAGGACTGCTTGATAACGAACTTCCGGATTATCTGCGCCACTACCTGACACCGGAGGGTCGTGAATTTCTGCAAAAGAATAGCGACGTTGCACAAGAACTTTTGCAAAAGACCAGAGTAAGCACCCCATTCGCAAAAGCTCGAACGCTCGATGACACGATCGTAAATATCAATAGCTACTTCCGCAAGACTCACGGCGTGAAGCTCTTTGAGCAAGACGCATTCAAAGCATTTGGTGCTCGTAAGGCTGAACACGTCAAAGCCGTGAATACCTACGACTTCCTGACCGATGTCGGAAAGCAATTCGGTAAGCAAGCCGAAATGGTCACCAAAGAATACAAACATCCGATCAGCGGACAGATGGTGAAAAAAGAGACTGCAAAACCAATCTTCGACAACGGAATGAGATACATCGAAAGCACCGTGCCTCAACTCAAAGGCGTACTTCTGCCCGAACAGATCGTGAAGCACGTTGAGGAAACTTATAAGATGCTGACAAGCGATGAAGCGACAAAGGGTTTTTTGAAAATCTACGACAAAGCTCTCGGATTCTGGAAAGGATCAGTGACTGGATGGTTTCCAGCATTCCACGTCCGAAACTCTATCGGTGGAATTTTCAATAACTTTATAGCCGGAGTCAAAAATCCTACTCGATACCTCCAGGGCGATCAGATTGCTCGAGGAGTCAAAGGAACGATCACAACCAAGCTGGGTACGAAATACACCTACCAGCAAATAAAAGAAATTGCCGAAAAGCTGGGAGTGGTAGGACAGCCCGGTTATTTGGATGTGATGCGTGAGGTCGAAAAAGATATCGGTAAGGGTGCTGTCGGCAAACTTATGGATCTGCCGAAAAACGCAATGGAGATCACTGAGAACCGATTGCGTCTGCCTCTCTTCGTGGATCGCTTAGTTAAGGGCGACGCACCAGAGGAAGCCGCAAAGTCGGTATTCCAATTCCACTTCGACTACGCACCGGAGGGACTGGCACCGTTCGAGCAAAACATTATGAAGCGACTGTTGCCGTTCTACCGATGGACTCGTGGCAACATTCCACTTCAGCTCGAGCAAATGGTAAAGCAACCGGGTAAATACGCCGCCCTCGGCAAATTTGTAGACAATCTTCAGGTCGACAAAGAAAAGGCCAAAGAGGAATTCCAATATCTGCCTCCGTACATGCGAGAGGGATTGCCTGTCCGACTTGGGGAGAAAAACGGATTCTCGCAATACCTCTATGGTCTGGGTCTGCCAGTCGAGGATATAAACCGACTCTATAAAGGAAGCCCACGGCGAACATTGGCCAGCATGGTCGGCGAACTATCACCGATCCTGAAGTATCCAATCGAAGCGGCCACCGGACAGAACCTATTCACCGGTGAGCCAATCAAAGAAGGAAGTCGTGTCTATCCGTTCGTGAATGCCGTCCCAGGACTGCGTGACTGGCTAGAGGTCAGTGAACACAAAAACAAAAGCGGCGATGTGAGTTATCGCGCCAACGCTTATAAGCTCCATTTCCTAAACACCGCTCTTGGCCGCTTCTACACCACGGCTGGCAAACTCTCCGATGACAACACATCGGGAGTCGTGAAATTTCTCTACGGACTCGTCGGTGCAAAAGCAAAGTCGGTCGACATGGAAAAAGAAAAGTTCTGGCGTGATCGTGATGTTCAAGACCGGCTCGAGGAGAAATTGGAAGGAAGAGGTCTCATCAACAGATTCGACTCGGTATACGTGCCGAAATAGTCATATGGAAAGAACAGAATACCAAAACAAAATACAAGATGAGCGTCTCGACCGTGTAGAAAAGACGGTGAATGAAATCAAAGACAATCATCTCGTACACCTACAGACCGACATGACTAAAGTCGGAACTGACGTTGATTGGCTCAAACGTTTCTTTTGGGTCATCGCCACTGCGTCCGTGGGAGGTCTGATAGCCGCATTAATAAATCTAATAATCTCAATCAAATAATATATGGAACTTAAACCATCAAACATCAAATACCTGATCGTCCACCACTCTGCTACCGTTCGGGACACGACCACGTTCGAAGCAGTCAAACGTTACCACGTCTCAAAAGGATGGGGTGATATCGGATACCACTACTTTATTACAGCCGACGGCCGGGTTCAGCAGGGCCGAGCCGAAAATGTAGTGGGAGCCCAGTGCCAAGCAGACGGCATGAATTTCAAATCGCTGGGGATCTGCCTGACTGGCAACTTCGACACCGAGACGCCAACTGTTGAACAGCTCACGTCTCTCGTAAATTTGCTCCGTACACTCATGGCCAAATACAACGTTCCCAAAGAGAACGTAATCGGCCATGGCCAAGTGCGTGGAGCTTCGACCGCCTGTCCGGGCAATGTCCTGAAACAGTGGGTCGATAAATTCAGAGCTGGCCAAGGGCCGAGTGAGGTCGGTCTTACGCCATCACCAGCTGTGGATCAGGTGATCCTCCTGCTGGAGCAAGCAATCGACAAATTAAAACAATTATGAACCAACCATCAAAAGAAGCCCTGAAGCACCTGTTCGTCGTTTTCTTCTACTCGGCAGTTTCGTCCATTCTGCCGATCTTGATTGCCTACATTCAGAATGACCCTCGCTGGGCATTACTGATTCCGGTGATCAACGCCGCATGGTACTCGGTAACCCGGTATCTCAAAGAGCAGAAACTGATCGAGGACGGAATGTCCCAGGGGGACGGAACGGTCTAGATTGAGCGAAAATCCGGTCCTAGTAGACCTTCACGGCGAATGCCGGAACATCGAACGAGGCCGGATTTTCCTTGAAAGTTAGCCGTAATTGACGTATAATTTTATCAAGTTTGCTAAAAGATAGCGATTTAGCCGCAATTACTGGTTCAAAGTTGCGGAAATCGCCACCGCCAGAAAATTTATATATACTTCAACTCCTTCAGGCCTTTTTCGTATTTGGCCAGAGCGGACTTGGCTTCTTCATGAGATATCTCAAAATGAGCGCCTTCGCGAGCGATTCTTGACCTGACTT